>OLXN01001291.1_pt1 | contig 15492 bp, 10 predicted proteins | sample 1674021 | NCBI WGS metagenome assembly OLXN01 (sample SAMEA103958137, study PRJEB25191) | human gut metagenome | biome: human-associated habitat [ENVO:00009003]; feature: intestine environment [ENVO:2100002]; material: feces | place: Germany | collected 2013/2015
GCTTTGCTCACCGCTGCGCCCTCAACCATAGTATCCGCAGACGTGAAAGGAGCGTCCATGAAATTGCATTGAGAATTAACTCCGTCACGGACCTCATAACACATCTTGTATATATCCTCAATACGATTATTGTACTTTGCCATTTGAATGCTGACCATTTGTATTTCTCTCAATAGATCGTCTTTGTCTTTTACTGCGTTTGCATTTGACCTGTCACCTTTTCCTGCACCAAAGTTTTCAGACATTGCGTCCTTTTTTATAAGCCCACGACGAACGCACTCTGCGTCTATCAGGTATCTTATACATTCACTCGCTGAATGTATTTCAAGGTCACTCATAAGCAGGCTGAGATTTTTCTCAGCGGTATCAGAAAACGAGAATGTTTTTAATTTTTTTGGCATTGAATTTGCACCTCCAACTATTGATTTTCAGGGGAACTTGAATGAATGAATTTTGCTCAGAACATGAACGAATAACCTCAAAGAGCATAAAGGGAGTGGGTACACTCCCTGTGTGAAAGCTCGGTAGTACCGAGCTTTAGGTGAACTTAAAATGGGGCTACTTATTCAGAAAGTTAAATAACTTAAATACCTCTTTTGGAGCAATGTTAAATAACTTAAATACCCCTTTTTCTGACAAATTAAATAACTTAAATAACTTTTTCACTTAAAAATTTCCACATTATAGGATAGACTATTTAACTTAAATAAGAAATTTCAGCTTAAAATCAGCAAAGTTAAATAACTTAAATAGCGTTTTCCCCTTAAAATTTCCTTGCAATATTTGTTATCTAAAAAAGCATGAAGATTTTTGCTCAAAAATCAACGCTTTTTTTGTTTTTCAGACAGCTCAATAAGAGTCAAAAGTTCGTTAGTTTTTAACGTATCATAGTCCACTTCATTGTATTCTGGAAGCATGAAAGTTTCTAGTGTTTCAGTTATTTTTCTAAGCTTTATGATAGTTACATACATATCCTTTATTACTTCTGTTGAAGTATCGTCAAGTTTCTTTATCTCATCTTTGACAATACTGCGGACAACATCAGGAAGAATATCAGATACAAAGCTGTCACTTGCTTCAACGTATTTTTCAATTATTTTGTTGACCAATTTGTTTCGTGACATTTCTTTTTCAGCCGCAATTTTATCGACTTTACTCATCAAATCACTAGACAAACGAATATCTGGCATAATTTTTTACACCACCTTATTCAACTTCTTCACTCTCAGACAAGCGAGTGAAATATTCATTTATGTTGCCATATTTTTTTAGAATTTTATCTGTCAGAGCATATTTTTTTATATTGAAATAATCAGGTACTATGTACATAAAAAAGCCTTGTTCATAGGAATATGGATTGAGTTCAAATGAAACCATAGTGTCAACTAGATTGCTCACTTCTTCTCCTGTCTGACTATAAGATTTAAGATATGAGTGCTTATTTTTCTTAAAAGTTATCTGTATTTTTGTATAAGATTTATCGAAAAACTGACACTCGATTATATCTTCATAACGCACGGTCAATACCTTTTTAGGCGTTGCCCCGACAGAATAATACGTCAGCACCATGTCATTCTCTGTAGCTTGTATCATGAGATTATGAGTGCCTATTTTCTTTGTTATCCCTTTAAGAAGTATCACTGTTGCGCATAAAAAAATCACTGCAACAAGTAATAAATATGTGTCGATAAAATTCAGAAACGGCAGACAGTAAAGGACTAAAAAAGCCATGCTAATGCCAAAGCACACGATAACTTTCTTTCGTGCGCCATTGGTATTTGTTGTTCTTTGCGCTACCATCTCTTTGAAGTTTTCCATGTACTCAGGCGCAGGATACTGATAAATATATTCGTCATTCATTGTATTTCTCCTTTAATTTACTGTCACCATACAGCTTGCTGTTATGGCACTGTTATCTGTAACATGGACAGTTATTATAGCCTTTCCACTGCTTATTCCACGCACATTTCCGTTGCTGTCTACCTCCGCAATATCAGGTCTGTTACTTTGCCAAATCACTGATTTATTCACAGCATTTGACGGACCTACAACTGCTTTAAGCTGTGCCGTTGAACCTACGTTTATCTTAACATCATTGTACTCATAGTTTGTTTCTATCTTTAAAGAACGTGCTTTTATGACCGCTGTTGTAGTTGTTGCAGGCGGTTGATATGGTGGCTCTGTCTGTGCAGGCTCATCATGATAGTATGGCTGTGTTTCAGTATATGTATTGTCATTATGATAGTTATCGTTACCGTCACTTGGCTGTGCTTGTGTGTCCTGCCAATCGTGATTATCTTGTGGATTTACGTCAACTTTTTTAGTCGATGTCACTGTAGATGTTGTGACCTTTTCAGTTTTCTTTTTGTCAGACTTGCTCTCTGATATACTATCTGTGGTTGATGAACTTTCACTGCGCTTATCCTCTTTTTTATCATTTTTCAAATCTGATTTAATATCCTTTTTGGCTTCTGTAGTTGTAATTTTTTCAGATGTACTATCTGTCTGTTCTTCAATAACAATGCTCATATCGTCCTGATTATCGTCCTTGCTGTCTATCACTCTGACGTCCTTTTTGTCAAACATAAAATACTGTTCTTTGACTATCTCATCATGGTGTTGCCCCTTTATTACATCACCAAATTCGTCAACTGTGTCAGGCTCGTCATAGGCAGCGATCGTACACTTTAACTCAATGTAAACGTAGTCATATCCCGAAGGAATATCGGATACTGTTATTATCTCTGTATGGTCATTTTTCTGTGAAACAGTATACTTTTTCAGCATATCTTCTGTATGATATTTGCCATTGTCATCATAGTATCTCAGCGTGTAGTTGCTTATCTCAGGCTTTGAACTTATGCTACCTGAATAGTTGCTTTCCTCTTTTGCCGACAATGCAAAGTAAAGCTCTTTTTTATCTTTAAGATACGTTGCGTTTGATATTTTTATATGATAACTACCCATTGCAACTATGCTGTTGTAGTCTACAGTATGGCGCACATAGCGCATAGATTGCACCATAGGTATGATTATAATAACTGCCATAATAGCTATTGAAATGCTCAGAAATGCTATATAAATGGCGTTGTTTCGCTTAATCTTATCCATACTATACTCACCACTTTCTCACGTTGTACTTATCACCAAAACGCTTTGCAAGGTTTTTTACTAGCCTGTTTACTGTCAAATAAAGATACTCGCTATCTGTCAGTTTAAAGCCGAAATATTCAATGACTTCCCTTGTGAACGTTTCGATAAATTCTTGCGTTTTTTGCTCAGAACGATACATTTCATCAGCAAGATTTTGAGGACTCCAATTAAGAAGATACATTCGATTGAATATGCTGTCTACTATCTCGTCCCTGTCCTGAGAGTTACCTATGTACATCAGGTCACACTCTGTAGCAGCGTTCTTACAGTGTATCTTGTTTTTGCCTGAGCCTAGTGACAGCAACATTTCTCCTGCTTCAAAATTGTCCGTTGCATATAACTCAGACATAGTAAACTGACCAAAAATGTTATGAAGAATTTCAATACTATCAGATGATTGCTTGAGTAAGAATTTATACTGCACGAGCTGAAATATCTTCTTAACTGTATCCACACTTTCACCAGTGTCGGACGGCATAAAGTCAAGAATTGATTGTGTTGCATACCAAAGTCCTGCGTCATATTTTCTTGAGCGACGCTCAAGTTTAAGGATAAAATCAGTACACAATGTGTTCTTGGTATTGATGAAACGATGAGCTTCATCGATAAGGCAGATAACTCTGCGGCGGTCAAGAAGATTTACAAGGTTATTGTTATGAGCAACGTTCTTGCAAACCTCAGACCACATCAACGAGAGTATATTGAAAAGCTGTGCGTTATACACATTCTCGTCCATTTCAGACAATGCTTTCACATTAAAAACTATAAGATTTGAATTGTTTATCTCAATGTTTGTATGCGAATCAAACATTGTTCCATATGCACCCGAAACAGATAATTCTTTCACATACATATGCAATGTTTTATACAAAGTTATCTCGTCTGCTGAGAGCGTTCCCGAAGAGATCTTTGACGTTATAACATCAACAACGTCAGAAAATATCGGAAAGTTTTCTGGCGAAAGAGAGTTTACATCAGTGTATTTTGTTATACCCTTTTTTTGATAAGTTTCTACAAGGGCAGTTCTAAAAGCTGTCATAACATCATAGGTCATTGTCGGAACGTATTGATACATGAAAGTGCATATTCGTGATATTTCAGATATAAAATTTGTTTCGATAGCACTTTCTTTGGAGAGGAGCTGTTGCTGTGTATCATCATCGTTTTCTTCATCAAGCTTGTTTTCGCTTTGCCAATCGATAACTGTCCTTATCTGCAGAGGGTTTATAAAGGCACGTCTATCCATTGTAATGACCTGACCGTCATACATCATAGCAAGGTCCTTATACTCACCCTCAATATCAATAGCGAAAACTTTGTTGCCGATTATAAGCTGATTTTGCACCATTGACTTAAGCGTTACAGACTTACCACCGCCCTTAACTCCACAAAGTATCATATCATATGACGAGCGGTATCTGTTACGCAGAAACGAGTCAAGAAAGACAAGTCCGTTTGTCTGCGTGTAGCCCATAAACAATCCATTATCATCAATGTGTTCCTGATAATAAAACGGAAATTCTTTGGCGTATGTATCATAGATAGGCATTGGCGTTTGAATATTATTGCCCTCAACAATAAGTCTTGTAAACTCGATAAACATCTGATTTTCAGGGACGTAAGAACGTAGTCCATTGTTTGTAGCCAACTCTTTCTGCACTACTGCAACACGCTTTTTCAATGCTGACAGGTCTTTATTAAAGATATAAAAACGCAGTGTCATATACACCATGTTTTCAGCACCATTCACTACTGAATTATATATCTCTTGTATCTTTGCAAGTTCTGTCTGAGTATCAATGTTATCAGCCATGCCGAGCCTAATTGCCCAACGAGAGTTAAGCTCGTCCATTGATTGCTTCAACTGTTCCTGAACATCATCACGAGCAGCGGTACACACGTCCCACATAGATACTATGTCACTATATTTCTGTGATACAAGCCGTGTTAAAGCAAGTGGAGCAAGCAATGCAGGAAAACTTTTTATGACAACTGATGTCACATATGTGTTGTTCACCTTAAAATAATTCTGACCGAATTTTACTGTGTCGGGCAGAACATAAGCATTGATATTTTGATAATCAATATCACGATTTTCACAGTCCGAAAAGCTTAAAAGCGTTCTCATAAAGCTTATTGTTGTGTCAAAACTGCACAGAGCCATAGATGTATCAGAAAACGCATTGCAGTATTGCTCTACCGCTGCATAAAGCGTATCAATATCGTTTGCATAAACAAACATATATGCAAGATTACTGCGGTGAGTTCTCTCCAGATCATCTATTTGTCGGAGCTTCTTATCGAGCATTGCCCTGGTAAATGGGTGCTGTGTTTGCAATTTTTTGTATTCCAAGAACTCACGCTGCCTTGAAAGGTCAGGTTTTTTGTGGCTGAAAATATATTTATGTGGCAAGTCCAAAAGCTGAGTTGCACTACCGAAAGCATTAAACGCTGATATTTTATCGTCATTGGAATAGTGCATGATATCAATGCCGTAAATAGCCACAACAGACATATACTTTCCAATATTATTATGCTTTAACCTGAACACATAGTTAGCCGCAAGATTTGTCCTTCCACCGCCAACTGTTGCTAGATCCTGCTCTGTCAAGCGGAATGAATTGAAATTTAAGTATGTACAAAGGCAATTCTTTGCATTCATTTTTACACGCTTATTTTTCCTTTTTTCTTTTCTTAGCTTCACGCTTGTCCTCCTCCTTTTTCAGATAATCAGCACAATCCACATTTCCTGAGCCGTAGTATGTTTTTTTCTGAGCAAAAAACCTCAGAAAGTCGAGCAAGCTTCCTCCAAAGCTCTTGCGAGGGTCTGAGGGAGAGCCTGCCGTACATATCATAAATATGACTAAACAGAACACCACAAATACATATCTCAACGAGCCAAACGCCATTCCTATGACCATTGAAGAAAAGAAAACAGCTATTATGCCCAAAAAGCGATACTTTGTCAGATATTTTGTCAACATGACCTTTGATTTTGTGGTTTTCGGCACTAAGCCTGCCCTTATATCATCATTCATTTACTCTTCCCCTTTCTAAGTTACAAAGGGCAAGCATTACGCCTGCCCCGATTTATTTTCTTTTATTTTCATCACGCATTGCTTTCTCAGCAAATGTAGGCTGTGTTTTTTCTGTTGCCATAGCTGTATCTGCATAGCTTGTTGTATTGCTCTCTGCATGATACTGTCTATCTGCAAATGTTTGAGCATTATAGCTACCTGAATTAACAGCTTGTGCTGATGAAGCACTTGTATCCGTGCCAAAGCTTCCACCCGAAGTGCTAATGCTAGGTGGTGTAACTGCACTAGCTGTCTGTGAGCCATCCATGCCTGCGTTAGTGCTGTCCGAGCCAAAAGAGCCTTGCGCCACAGCATTTTCAGATGAACTATTATCGATGTTTGACGAAAATTCACCGCTTTCACCTTGCTCACCCTGTTTGCCATTTTCACCTTGCAAGCCGTCTTTACCATTAAGTCCGTCTATTCCGTTTGTGCCGTCTTTTCCGTCCTTACCACTTGTACCTACACCAAGTTTTTCACCCATTCCCATTGCCTTGCCTGATAAATTTTGTCCTGCACTTTTAGCCACTTCTCCGATAGGTTTGTTAGCAACTTCTCCTGCTTTACCGCCTACAGCTGTGCCATTAGCAGCTGCGCCCATAACGCCATTATTACTTCCAAAGCCGCCTACCATACCGCTGACACCGCCTGCGACAGCTCCGCCAACAGCACCGACAGCACCACGCATTCCTTTTTCGGCTTTATTGTCACTATTTTTAGTATTTGCCATTGAAGCTTTCGCACCATTAATGCCACCTGAAATAGCTCCACCGATACTGCCTGCAACTGCACCGCCTGCTTTTGAGATTCCCTTGCCTGCTATATGACCTAGAGTGTGTCCTGCACCTGAAGCTATCTGTCCTGCGGAACGCAGACCCATAATAGTTGATACGCCCGACTTAACGCCTGCGTCAATGCCAAGAAGATGTACCACAAGGTCAGGTCCGTCAATTACAAATTTACAGCCTGCAACTGTTATGAAAATAACAGCTATAGGGTTTGATAGCAATGATGAGTCTTGAATTTCGGTAAGTATCAGGATATATAAACGCAAATCTAGTACAACTATTATCACGGATAGAAAACAGTTAAGCAAATTCAGTATGACCTTTTTTAGCCGTCCTGCGCCACCCATATCTGTTGCCACAACTATTGGTGCTACTATCTGTGCAAACATTATGTCATACAACAAGGACGCAAGTTTCAGTCCTGCAAAGATAAGACACACTGCCGTTATTACAAGCATGAATAGCCCCCATAGAAAATTCACACGATAGAAGTGATTTTTTTCCGTTAAGTAACCGACAGAAACATATTGCCACATTTTATCAAACTGTGCTGACATATCTCCGTCACTAAAATCGGACGCTTCTTTTAATTGTTCAAAACTACCGCCACTATGATGTTCAAATCCATTATCCGCAAAATCTTCAATATTGGAAATGTTAAGTATTTGCATTGCACTCATTGTGTTTCCGTAAAAATCCAACTCTCTAAATGCACCCTTACTTAATCTGTTTATAGCTTCCTCAAAAGTATCGGAATCTTCGCAATACATTATCATGGAAGCCACTTGACTAGCTTGAATTTTTATGCCACGATTTTGAAGTTCGTGGGCAGCATTTTCCGCTGCTTCACGGATTAGATAACATTCAAATGAAGCTTGATAATTTGGAGCTTGGGAGGTTATAACGTAATAATCTGTTGAATGTCTGTTATCTCCCTCTCCTCGTGTTATTGTTATTTTATATGCGTTATCATCATCTTCTTCCGTATCAGAATTGTCTTGTACTCCAGCGTTAGCCTGCGCCCATGCGACACGCTGTTGCCAAAAAGCATAGTCATCGACAAGGTCTAACAGTTCAAGTTTATGCTCAAAGGTCAAATCATCAAATCTGTATGTAGGAGTCACATCATAATGGTCTGCTGTTGTAACTGTCCTATATTGCGTTTTTGAAGGATCTAAACCTAGATTAATATTCATTGAGTACACAGTGTTAGGATTTACACCAAATGACGATACTTGACTTTGCTTTACCAATTTATTTTGATTTATGCTGCTATTCACGTTGTAAATATTGCTTGCGAGAATATACTCACCTATCGTCCTATTTGTTGCAGTATCTTTTGTTGTATTATCCTTTGCAAACTGCACACCCACAGTTTTAAGGTCACTAAATGATGAAACGAGTATCGGCAATGCGATAAGGAAAAACAGTGACGTCAAGATATTTCGTACATAGTCTGTTATGTGTATCTTATCTGCATTGACGATGATAAGTATTCCTATAAGCACCACTGTCATTCCTGCCAACGCCCACGCTATAGGGTATATAATAGTATCTATGTTAAATACGTCTTTTATAACGTTGTAAAGATTAAAATTCAGCACCTGATCCACAGCTTCTGAAATGTAATCCACAACATATGCAAGCCATTTCAGCAACGTATACTCAACATTCTGTACCATTTCTCCGTGCCAAGTTTTCTTGACGATTATCTCCTGCACTTCAGGCAGAAGTGTACGAGGGTCAGCCGCAAATGCAAGTATGCTCAATGACATTGTGCTTATAAGCAGTGTTATGAATACAGAAAACGCATATTTTTTCGTTTTTGATACTCTCATTATATTCTGACTCCTCGTTCATCGTTAAGATTTCTGAAATTTTCATTTCTCAAATCAATAGTTGCACTATCAACATTTACCAAATCAGCATGATAACCGATAAGGCTACGATTATTACGGATAATGTCGATTTTATTATCACTTGCATTCGTCACGCAAGTCGCATTTTCAGAGCCTAAGCTGAAATTTCTATAGATTACATACACATTATTGCAATCAATAGCGTTGTCCTCTATGCACTTTTTTAAATCAGCATTATTCTCAATGGAATTTTCATTTACATTGTGTCCTGATGTTACTGCATAGTATGTATTTTCCTCCGTAAACAGCTCAAATTCTGTATACAGTATGCGATTATGCTCCAAATCAAGTGCATTTGATAAGTCTTTAAACGTTGTCATATCATTATTAATGAATGAAGTATATTTCCAATCTGTCATGAAAGGCTTAAAACTATTCTTGATAAAATTCTGATACTGTTCATTATCCCTGTTAGGTTCGCTCTCAATAACTTCACTCAACGCACTGTATATACTGTCTGTGCCATAGCCTGCAAGTAATTTTTGCGTTTCATCTATCCATTCGTACACAAAATCTTCTGGTTCGGCAAAATTGTTCTTTCTCCAATTCTTATCGGCAAAATCTTTGAGTTTGTCATAATAGCGATAAACAAATTCCGACCAATCACAGCACAGACTCATTATATCTTTTGCGTCTGTTATAACATTTACTCTGCTCAGAACATCATTATAATAGCGGTCATATGGTTCATTCGTTCCGTACTCTGGCGATCCAACTGTCACTGTTATATCATAGTCAAAGTCACAACTGTCATAATCACAGTCCTCTTTAATTCGTTTGAACATATCAGCTATTGACTCAAAATCTTTATTCGCTCGTATATAGTTATACTGAAAATCGTCAAGATTACCGATTGCTTTATCAATCAGCTTATCTTTAATAATGCCATCAACTACGCCTGTAAAAACGCCTTTTGAAAACTTGCGTAATGGCATTCTTCCACTTTCATTTTCTTTTGGTAAACCATCATTACCTAGTCTGTCATAATCAACGCCTATCTCTATCGGACCACTCTCATGGAGAATGTGATAGGTAAATGCTTTGAACGCTTCTTCATAGTCTATGCCGTCATAAACACCCTCTGTACGTTCGATATAAAAATCGAAGTTAAAAAAATCACCATTGTATAACCTTTCTTTCATCATTATCCGTCCTTTCTGTTTCTAATGCACTGTATGCACCGCTATAGGCTCAAAGCTTAAGACCCATAGCGGTACATACAATATGTACCGTCCGCTCCGCTTATTTAATAAAAAGCATACCGCTCGATGTTGCCGCCTGAAAATCCTGAATGATAGCAGGACCAAAGCCGAGTATTGCTAAGCCTCCAAGTATTCCTATAAATACACCTTTTGTTTTGCTCATACCGCCATTGCCACCGCCAATAAGCATGATACCTGCAACTATCACTGCAAGAACTGATATGGCATAGCCAATATACTTAGCTGTGTCACCCAAGTCATTGATCCACTTGAGCAGACCAGACAGGTCAGCAAGGACTACAGCCGCCTTGCCATTGTCATTCACATCAATAGCGTCTGCACTTGCGGATACAGCGTTCATCAACATCATTGACAATGCGGCAACTGATGATGAGAGCGTTGCACCAATTTTCTTCATCTTCTTGTTTTTCATAGAAATCACTCCTTGATTTTTTGTATCAGCGTGACCGCTGAGTTATATTTGTAACAGCAACTTCTTCACTGTTATCAACTGTTCTCTGTTCTGTAGCTTCCTCCGCTACAGTTAAAAAGCTGACAAGTGTTTCGTTGTAGTCTTTGCCCAATTTAGGAACGTGAACTGTAATGTTATACCTGTCAGCATACTTCTCATTTATTTTTGCAATTCCATTTCGCCCTGCTTCGTCATTATCTAAGCAAAGCACAATGTTTTTTATTTCAGGATATCTTTGCAGATATGATTGCAATGCAACATCTGATGTTCCCGACAGTGATAGCCTGTTTTGCTTTTTCCAAACATCATAATTAGGTTTTTGCCCCAATCGTTCAGCCCTTTTCTTTTCAGATATGACATACATCGTTGCATGACTAAGCAAGTCAACTGGAGCTTCAAAGACATAAACAGTATCCTTGTTGCCCTCAGGTGTTAAGTGCGTCAGATTGAAACTGTACTCTTTTTGACTTCCGCTTACATTTTTGGGCTTGCGCTTATAAAAGGTATTCGTTATCTTGCTCTCGGCAAACTTTGCTTCATTCTTATCATCAAAACCCACAAACACAACATTTTTGTATTGATCCTGATATATGTAACTATTTTTAATACAATAGCTGACTATATGAGGGTCTATCATTCGTGTTTTCGTGAGATAGGCGGCAGCGTTTCTATACGTTTCGCTTTTAGGTGGCAAATGAAATTCTTTTGGCTCATTCTTTATTTCAGGTGCTTTCACAAACTCAGTCTTAATATTTCCCGACAAGTCTATAATTGTTTCAAATGCTTCTTGAACGCCCATGCCGTCTATTTTCATAAGCCAGTCGATGCAATTAAGCCCCTTAAGTTTTTGCGAATTCCAATACCAACGTTGTCTGTCACCTTGAATAATCAAGCTGTCATGCTCATTACATTGATATACAGAGCCTACTTTTATAAAGGTAAAACCCTCTTTTCGGGATAGAAAGTCAAGCATATCCGTTTGCCGTGCGTCTGCCATTTCTTCAGGAGAATAACGTATGAATTTCTTGCCCGAACCTATATATTCACGCCGTATTGCCATTGATTTTATCCCCCTTTTCAGAGTATAAATTGGCATTTCTATGCCTTGCCAACTCAATTATCGACTTTAAAGCTTTGCGTCGCTTATACTTTTCAGCGTCACCTTCTACTAAATTCATTATTTTATTGATGTAGTCTGTATAGAGCTTGATAGCGTAATCAATATTTTCAATGCTCTTAAGGTCAATAACGTCCATATAGCCGTCAAATGCGATACAATCTTTTATTTCTAAACGAATAATTCCTAACGCTTTATGCTCACTGCCATAGTCCGCCACTAAGTACTCAGCTATATATAATCTGCTCAATACTCTATCCGCAAAAGCAAGTGAAAATGCTTCTGTACTTTTGTCCACGGACAAAATCTTGCAAGCATATGGCTCTTGTCTTGCAGTTCTTTTAAACTCGTCTGCTGAACTGCACCCGAAATAGCTGTTAAACGCATTTTCATCGATATAAAATATCTTTGATAGTCGCCTATTACAGCCTATCTGAATTTTATACAATAATTTTCACCTCCAAAAGAAAAAAGCCCCTGATAATCAATCAAGGGCTTATATCTTAAATTCCTCTATTGCGTGAAGCAGCAATATCTTCATCGCCAAATGGAATACCAAGCTTTTCAGAATAGAGCTTTCCGACAGAACTTAAAGTTTGATATGTCTGATAATCATAGTCAAATGTTCCTACCTTAATATGCTCTCCGTTTGATTTAACTCCTTGCAATGTCAAAAGCTCACTATCTTCCTCCAAAACTATTGCACGACACTGTTTAAGCGATAAGAACATCGTATCATCGACCGCAGGAATATCATCATCAACGATTTTTCTTGCTTTTTTAGATTTTTCATAAAATCGGTTATCACCCTGAACGCTCTTAACGTATTCCTGTAGGCTACCATATTCCAAGCTCAGGTTATCATCATCGTTGTAAATCTTCTCTATATAACTCTCAGGAACACTATAGGTGAACTTTGCAATTATCGTTCCTGAATTATCTCGGATGTAGCTCTTGTCGATAACAGATGTAACAGCGTCTTGCTTGAAAACTATATCCATATCCCCTGAGTTATCATTCAAGCCTATTTCCGATGTGAGCTTATTGAGTTCTTCTCTCTTTTCCTGATACTCCTTTAACTTCGGAAACTCTCGCTCTGCTATCTCTTTTGACTTCTGCATATTTTTTTGAGCTATTTCCAACTCTTCCATATGTTTCGATAACAACTGTGGCATATCAACGTCTATAGCATTGTCAATGTTATCAAAAACATCTGTGTTCGACACGCCAAGAGAAGTAAAGAGCGTTGCATTTTCGTGCGAAACTATTGTCTTGAAAGAGCCATATCCGCCAAGTGATGAATACTGAATTTGTATTTTAAAACCTCTGTAATCACACACATCAATAGGCTCTTCGCCACCAACTTTTCGCAATGCTTTTACAGCCTTGCCTGCTTCTTCCCTATCTGTTATCTTGTTATCAACAATTTCTATGCAGAAATTCTCAGAACGTGGATATTGCTTTGAATACTCTACTGCATTATCGAATATCTCGATAAACTTCTCTGCTCTCTTTATTTGCGTAGGAATAGTAAATGTTATTTCTTCTCTTGCTTTCATTCTATCAGCTTCAAACTCTGCCTTTTCACGACGCAGATTATCCACCTGAGTTGAAAGCTCGAGCTGTCTTTTTATACGAGGGTCACCTGTTGCCAAAGATTTTATCTCAGCGTAGTTCAATGCCGCTTCGTCAACATCATCTATCGAACGTCCTAGCGGTTTATTTGTCATGACCTGAGATATAAACTTCTGCTTATACTCTATTGTCTGCCACGAGTAACTATCGAATGTACCCTCTGTTGCATAACGGAAAATTTCGACCTCCTTGCAGTCATTTCCCTGACGGAGTATACGTCCCTCACGCTGTTCGATATCAGACGGACGCCATGGAACATCTATGTGATGAAGTGCGCATAGTTTTTTCTGAATGTTTGTGCCTGCACCCATTTTCTCCGTAGAGCCGATAAGTATACGCACTCTGCCCTCATTCACATCTTCAAAGAGCTTTACCTTTTCCTTATCATTTTTTGCGTCATGAATGAATTTTATCTCCTCTTCAGGAACGCCAAGGGCTATGAGCTTGCTCTTGATATCGTCATATAGGTTGAAACCCTTTGACGGCGTAGAGCGGTCAAGGAAAACTACCTGTGTCAGGCTATCATCTTTTGTTTCTTCCCATTTGTTGAAGATGTTATTTACCGCCATATTAACCTTGCTGTCAGGATTATCTTCCACAGTTGGGTCAACAAGTCGCATATCTAACGCACACATCTTTCCGTCATTGGTTATTTTCAGCATATTATCCTTGCTAGGGTCAACTCTTTTTTGATGAACTTCCTCTGCTCTTTCGCCACAATCAAAGATAAATAGTTTCTGTTCCTCTGACGGCTTAGTCAGGCATATCGTATACTTGCCGTTTTTCAGCTTTGGCACTGGTAACTTCAATGTTTCTGCTGTTTGGATATCTGCCACTCTGCGATAGATACTCATCAATTCAGGCAAATTTTTAAACGTTGAGCAACGTTTTTTGGCTCTCCACGAGTTACCTGTAGGAGATAGCTCTATATTTGTTGTCACTTCTGCAAAATCGGCAACCCATGAATCGAAATGCTGTAGACCTTTTTCTCTGAGATAATCAGGCTCGAGATATTTTTTCATGACATACATTTCAGTAAGTGAGTTTGAGATAGGCGTACCAGTTGCAAATACAATGCCACGATCCAATCCATTCTGCTTTTCCTTAATGTACTGAATTTTCAAGAGCAAGTCCTCACTTCGTTTGGACTCAGTCGTTTGTATGCCTGCAATCCTTGACAGCTTTGTGTTTATGGAAAGATTTTTGAAATTATGTGCTTCATCAACAAAAAGTGCGTCAACGCCAAGGTTTTCAAAATAGATATTATCGTCCTGCTCAGTATCATATTCAAGATTTTTAAGTCTTGTTTCTAACTGCTTCTTCTTTTTCTGAGCGTCCTTAACAGACAGATTATCGTCATCATCAGAACTCTGGATAATGTCTATAAGCTCATCTATCTGCTGTTGATAGTATTCTTTTCGCTTTTCAGGCGAAATTGATATCTTTGCAAAAGTTGAATAGCCCATTATTACTGCGTCATAATCTCCTGTTGCTATTCGATTAACAAACGCTTTTCTCCTGCTTTTCTCAAAATCCTCTGATGTTGCAAGAAGAATATTTGCGTCAGGATAAAGCGTCAAGAACTCTTTTCCCCACTGTCCTATCAGATGATTAGGAACAATAAACAGCGGTTTATTTGCAGCACCTATTCTCCTCATTTCCATGGCAGCGGCTGTCATTTCAAATGTTTTTCCTGCACCGACAACGTGAGCAAGTAATGTGTTTCCACCATACAAAACTCGTGCAACTGCATTTTTCTGATGATCCGCAAGCTTTATTGAACTCGTCATTCCTGCAAAAAACAGATGTGAGCCGTCATACGTTCTTGCACGTTCCGCGTTATACTTTGAGTTGTAGATGTTTTCAAGGTCCTGCGTTCTATATGCGTCTGTCCATACCCATTCTTTGAATGTTTCCTTGATTTTCTCAGCCTTGTGATTAGCAGCTATGGTTTTTTCTACGTCTTTTTCTCTGACCTTATTTCCCTTATCATCATAGACCAAGTGACCCAGCTCATCACGCTTATCACGCCATACTGTGCTATCTCTAAGATTAAGAGAGTTTTCAAGTATGTACATAGCATTTATATCCGCTGTTCCATACTCCGTGCTTGTGGACGAGTGATAATT
>OLXN01001316.1_pt1 | contig 15065 bp, 13 predicted proteins | sample 1674021 | NCBI WGS metagenome assembly OLXN01 (sample SAMEA103958137, study PRJEB25191) | human gut metagenome | biome: human-associated habitat [ENVO:00009003]; feature: intestine environment [ENVO:2100002]; material: feces | place: Germany | collected 2013/2015
CATCAGTTCCTGCTCACGTGGAAATGATGGGATTCCTGGGTATCGGTAACAACCCTATGGTAGGTTGTACAGTGGCTTGTGCGGTTGACGTGGCTCAGGCTTTGAGCAAGTAATTTAGACAATTACATATAGATAAACTCCTGTAATCCTTGCGATTGCAGGAGTTTTTTATTTATAGTAATTGGGGTTAGATAACAGATTGAAGTACCTTGCGTCACTCACTATTTGGAATGAATGATGAATCTGTAAGGAGATAACAAGATAAACTCTGCCTTATTTAAGTCCAAACAGCTCATGTAAAGAGTAGCCAATTACTTCTCACATCAAGCCATAAGCAGATTACTTTTGCAGCCGATTTGCAGCCGAATTTGCCATTCTTAAAAAACGGCTGCAAGAATTAGCATAATGCCAGGAACAGAATTATCATACAGAAAAATAACTGAAAACATTGCAGGTAAATATCAAAAGAGATGATAAGGGAATACATCTTAAAAACAAAAAGATGTTTATTATTACTTCTGAATCTACCTGTGCATTAATAAAGAACGTCTATCCCAATATTCTTACTGATGAAAATATAGCAGAAAGGAAAATTCATAAATACAATGAATCAAGCTAATTTTGTAGTATCAAAGTATAGGAAACTCAAATCTTTTTTCTTTCAGTAACTAATAATTACTATTTTTGCATTAACCTGTAAATACATAGTAACATGATAGATTTTATAAATAACAACTACCAATGGATTATTACTACTCTGTTAACATTAATAGGAAGCGGTACCATTTATATTCTTCGTAAGAAGAATAAGCAGATAATTAAGAACAATTCCAAAGGGTTACAAGCTGGCGGAGATATTAATCTTAATATAGAAATTAAAAAAGATGATAGACAATAAGATTATTAAAGACGGTTCAATAGGTTTCCAAGCCAATGGGGATATTGTGTTAAAGGTTGAATTGCCACAATTATTCATTCAAAATAACTTTAATGGATTATATCAGCAAGGTAAAAATGAGATTAATGTCTCTATATCATCCTTTCTCAATCAACTTTGTGAATATTTAAAAGAAAATAATCTTACGGATATTATAAGTAATTTTTCTACTCCTAATAATTTCTATTCTTTATCAGAGGCGACTAACATTATAGCACGTAATAATATCCCAGAAAAAAGACTTATTCTTTGTCAGCTATTAACTGAAAAGGTACGCCAAAATAAGGAAGATGATTCAGATGATGAGTACACACAAGCAATAAAAGCTATGGATAAACTTTCATGCAAGAAAATCAATATTCTGACTTTCGTAGAGATTATAACAAAGGTACTTGCATATAATATTAAGGGAACTAAGCTTCCTAACATTACTACCCTCTCTTCATTCGTCGAGCAATTAGATACAATAAAAGAAGAGGAAATATATTATCTTGTGCAAACAGGATTAATATACAATTTGTACCCAAAAGAATTTGACATTAAAGAGATAACTGATATGCCTAAAAATCCACAAGAATCACTTCTAATAAACATTATTAATTCAGTAAAAGAGAAACATAAAGAAATAAATTTTAATTTATATTCTTTATCAAGAGCTGGGCACCAGATAGCCAAAGCATATATTAATCACTATTTAGGAATTGACTATTTAGACAACTATTCTTTTCCTCAAAAATACACTATAATTATTGGTGACGATATTGTAGCAATGGGAGGAGTGACTATGCATGCAGGCAAGCAATAAACACACTAACCTACTACTAATTAACTCCCCCTCATGCCCGTTAAAGAAAAAGTTAGAACTTATTCGTGATTGGGGGTATACCCCCAATCACGAATAAAATTAGACTCACCCACCAACTTTATAATCTCCTACTAAATGCTTCTCTAAAAGATCACACAAATATAGCCTATATGAAAGTTGTTTAAATGATATAACACTTATAGTCATTTAGCAGGTAGTATGAAGTCTCAAATTATAAATGAAGCAATCCGTTTTATTTGGGGCTTCATTCATCTACCTGTACAATCTTACATTATGGAGACATTACAGATTATGCCAGTAGTGGCACAGAACCAATCAACATTCAGCACTTGTAACCAATTATTGATATTTGTGAATTATGAAGACATACATAGCATATCTAAGGCAATCCACCATGAAGCAACAAATATCGGGTCTTGGTGTGGAAGCACAACGGGAGACTATACACAACCATGTAAAGAATAAACCCATACTTGCTAAATATATTGAAACGGAGAGTGGGAAGAAGTCTAACAGACCTCAACTTCTTGTAGCTTTGGCGATGTGCAGGAAAACCAACTCTATTCTGATTGTAGCCAAATTGGATAGGCTGTGCATTTACTTCAAAATTGTTGGAGAGTGATGTTGAAATTGTGTTCTGTGACTTTCCACAAGCCAACAGATTAATTCTGCATATCATCAGTAGCATAGCCGAATATGAAGCAGGATTAATCAGTCAGAGAACCAAGCAATCACTTCAAGCCCAAAAAGCAAGGGGTGTGCAGCTTGGTAAAGCAGAGAACTTGATGAATAAATTTGAACAAGCTTTTCAACATAGTATCGTTACCAACAAGGCTAAAGCTGATAACAATCCAAATAATATGAGAGCGATAGCACTGTTACGGTCACTGTCAATGCAAGGCAAATCATTATCCGAAATGACTTGTCTGTTGAATGAGCAAGGCTTTGTAACATCTAAGGGATGCAAGTTTCAGATTACACAAGTCAAGAGGTTACTTATCTGAGCAGGGTTGATGTCGTGAAATCACTTTGAAAGGTAGGACAAATTTAGAACAAGGTCAGTCTTATCTACCCCAATCCGAATTTGTCCTACCTCTAAATTCAAACGAAAAAAAGCGACTTTAGCTCTACAAACTCATGTGGGTAACAATTTCTAAAATTCACTTCTTATAAGGGGATTTATCATTTTGATACCCGCATGGATTTACAGAGTATGGATGCAAATCTTATTAAATATCCCGTTCAGACCATGTTTGAGAGCATGGAAGTTACTATTAATCCACACTTCATGCCTATTAATTTAGAACCTTTCGCTATCTTTGCACCAATTCCAATGAACTGATGCGTCAAGGAGTTGGAAGGACATAGTTAACGAAAGGTGTTATTGAAATTATCTTCCATTCTCAAATCTCGCAAATTTGATAACGGTACGAAGATGATAGCAGTAGCACCACATCATTTGATATATACCTACCTTATATATTCTTATAAGGCTTTAGATATTGTCAAATCGGTGTGGGCTGCTGTTTTATCCGTACCAAAGGCAATGCGAGAGCCTGAGAATGAGATAAGACAGTATGTTCCCACACCTTTTTTATTATAACAGCTTATCCATAGGGAACAGGTGGGCGTAGATTAAACTCGATAATGAAAATATTTAGATTATTGGCAGCTTCATTATTAGTTGCCGTATGCGCAGGATTTAGTTCTTGTGGCGATGATGAATTGGAGAAAGAGCCTGTTATTAACTTCGACCCCAATGGGAATAATGGTTCATCTGATTTAGAAAAGACATACTCGCAGTACATTGATGATTACGAGAATATGACCTGTAAAAGATTCAATGATAATGGTGATACTATCGAATTTACAGGACTTACAGCCAAAGGGTATCTAATGATAAACTTATTCCAAAAAGCTACTAAAACTAAGGTCTTTGATTGGGTGGATAATGTAAAGACTGATACTATATATAAAGTTTACAAAGGCTATGGCGAATATGAGGAAGTAACAATAAAGTCTATTGGCTTATCTCATTCTCATGTGGGTAAACCACATATAGAATCCAATAAGGAGTTTATTATATCGCTTGATTTCTTTGGAGAAGCATCTTCATTCACAAGAATATTATTCGTAAATGGAGGAATTTCTAAAATGAGTGATATTATACCTGTGGGAGCTTGGCACATTAACACATTCATTCCTAATTGGTACAATAACGAATATTGCTTCATACATGATTGTTGTTACACACTTGCAGGTGATACTGTTTATACTATCAAATATGGAGAATATGATGATAATAATATAAATATGTACGGGAGTAGAATTGCTACTAACGGTTATGGTTCTTTTCAATACCTATTTGAACAAGTGTCAGCAGAAGAAGCCATAGGAGCGGAATTAGATATAGATAATTTTCATGGCTCTTACCAATTAAAAGTTGCACGAATTAATTATAGAACAGCTCAAAATATGTGGGGAAAACAAAGATATATCAACTTACCGTTTAATTACGAAGCTAAAGCTAAATTGTCTTATTCCATTGCGGACAAATCTTCTGACACATGGAAATACAAAGTAAATATTACATATTATGATGGCACAAAGAAAGAGGTCACATTAAATGTTAATATTGAGAATGGAGAAGTACAAGGAGAAGATGATTATAATTCTCTTCTTATTATAGGTAAATGGAAGATGACAAGCAGTGATGCTGTGGCTACCCATGTTATTTATAAGAATGATGGTACATTTGAATATACAAGTACAAAAGATAATTCTTATAAGGGAGTGGGCAAGTACAAGATAGACGGTAACAAGCTCTATGAAATGTACAGTGATGAAGAAGAATGGATTATCAATGATATTCTGTTGCTTAATTCAATGACCTTATCAGTGCAAGAATTGGAAGCAGACGGAGTTACACCCACAGGTCAGAAGTTCTCTTATCAGAGAGTGGAATAAAGAACTTATTCATATTTAGCTAACAGAGCAGCATTTTAGGGAACTCTTATGCTGCTTCTCTTTTATAGAATGTTCCACAACACCCCCATTCGCAAGAATATAACAACCAAAGCATTGCTATTAAAAGAGGAATGATTACCTTTGTCTTAAACTCATAATCAAACAAATTATGGAATATATCAACGAATCTCACAAAGAATGGATAGAACGTATTCGCCAATCAATAACCTCTTGGAGCAAGCAGCCCGCATCGCCAGAAGAAGTAAGGAAGCAGCAGGAGAAATTGAACCAACAGAGGGCTATAAGAGAGGGTAAACAGAAAAACTGATAAAGTTTGCCAATGACAACGGTCTATGGATTGACTTACTGCACCTCAATATTACCTATATGGATAGAGGTGGTGAGAATGAAGTGTTTGATGCAGTTCCCAATAATGTGCTTTATGGCATAGATGAAGATTTATACTTCATTGACACACAGATTAGATTACGGTTTTAATTCCAACTATACTACTCACAGATTTTACAACACCCTTTAGGCTAATTAATAACTTTCTTTTTTACCAAAGCTGAAAGGACATTCGTTTTTTTGCTTTTTCCTATCTTTGCAGCATGAAAGCTGAATTAAAAGAAAACGGCGGATTGCCCGCACATATACTTTGGACGCTTGCTATCGTAGCAGGTATTTCCGTAGCGAATTTGTACTACAACCAACCCTTGCTGAACGTGATACGTCACGAATTGGGTGTGTCCGAGTTTAAAACAAATCTCATTGCAATGATTACACAAGTTGGCTATGCATTGGGATTGCTGTTTATCGTGCCGTTAGGCGATCTTTACCAACGGAAAAAGATCATCCTGATTAACTTCACTTTACTGATATTTTCACTTATAGCCATAGCCACAGCACCCAATATCTATATCATTTGGGGAGCTTCACTCATTACCGGTATCTGCTCCATGATCCCGCAAATCTTCGTACCGATAGCCTCGCAATTCTCCCGCCCGGAGAATAAAGGACGCAACGTAGGCGTCGTCATCTCCGGCTTGCTCACCGGCATACTCGCCTCTCGCGTTATCAGTGGATTTATCGGTGAGGCATTAGGCTGGCGAGAGATGTATTTCATCGCGGCAGGCATGATGCTGCTATGCGCCATTATAGTCCTGAAAGTCCTGCCGGACATACAGCCGAGCTTCCGGGGAAAATACGGTGACTTAATGAAATCGCTCTTTTCACTTATCAAAGACTACCCTGCCCTACGCATCTACTCCATACGCGCCGGAATCGCATTCGGCTCTTTCTTAGCCATGTGGTCGTGTCTCGCTTTCAAAATGGGCGAAGCGCCTTTCTATGCCAACAGCGATGTAATCGGCATTTTGGGGCTGTGCGGAATAGCCGGTGCACTGACCGCATCTTTCGTAGGAAAGTATGTGAAAAAAGTAGGGATACGCAACTTTAACTTCATTGGTTGCGGACTGATCTTGTGTGCATGGGCTTCGCTTTACTTCTGCGGAAACACATACGCCGGTATCATTGCCGGAGTTATACTGATTGACATTGGCATGCAATGTATTCAGCTCAGTAACCAAACCAGCATATTCGACATCTGCCCTTCGGCATCCAACCGGGTAAACACCATTTTTATGACAACCTATTTTATAGGCGGGTCATTGGGGACCTTCCTCGCCGGCAGTTGTTGGCACACATGGGGCTGGGCGGGTGTTACCGGCATAGGCGCCGGACTAACAATGTTATCCCTCCTAATCACCATTTGCCATAAGGAAAGAATGCATTAACAAGACTTTACCCTGTTTAGGCACTCCTCTTTTTTTTATAAAATAAGTTTCGATATGTTTTGTTTTTCTTTATAAAAGTTATATATTTGTCAGAAATGACATAAATAAGTAAATATTCATCAAAAATTATCTTGCTATGGACGCACAACGGAAAATTACAGTAGCCGGAGTTATCTCCGAAGGTATCGGTTTAGGCATTAAAAATGCAATATCCATGTTGGGAGCTACCATACTTTGGCTGCTTACAATCTGGATTCCCTATTTAAATGTAGGTACTACAATCGCCATGACAACCATTCCTATTGAGCTGAGTAAAGGAAGGGTCATTTCTCCCCTATTCATTTTCGATGGGAAATACCGTAAGTTCATGGGAGAATACTTCACTTTGATAGGTTTGATGTATCTTGCCATTATTCCCGCCCTATTTTTCATGATTGTACCGGGCATCATCATATCCATAGGTTGGTCACTTGCAATTTATATCCTACTCGATAAAGGCGTGGCTCCGGGCGAAGCCATGATTCAAAGCAACAAGGCCACTTATGGTTACAAGTGGACCATCTTCGGCGTATCACTTTTACTGGGAGTGGCGTTTTATATCCTTTTGTGGATTATATTTGCCATTGCAGACGGCGGATTCGCAATGTTCCTCCTGTTCCTTGTAAGCATTGTCTACACCGTAGCAGCACTCGGATGCAGTGCCGTTATCTATCGTGACCTGACAGCAGAGCCCAAGCCGGAAACAATGGAAACCGTAGTAGAAGTATAAAATACTATTGAAAAACACCAAAGCCCCTTTTCACTGCCTCCTACCACAAGAAAATTGGCAGTGGAAAGGGATTTTTTCATAAGCCCTACACATCCCCGAAACATCAATGCAGACTCAGAGCTGCTGTTAAAATTCCAAGTAAACGCAAAGAATTAATAATATTTATTTGCAGAAAAGAAAAAAGAAAAAGGATTCGGCTGTTTTGTTATATTTTTGCCGCATTATATTTTATAGCAACATAGCGCATGAGTCCAACAAAGAAAATTCCTTCTCCTATCGTATCCCTTTTCCCCATCATTATTTTAATAGGAATGTTGTTTGCCACCATCCGCACTTTTGGAAGCGATGCTCTAAATGGCGGAAGTCAGGTGTCCCTGCTCACCACTACGGCAGTTTGCATATTCATCGGAATAACATTCTACCGGATTCCTTGGAAAGATTATGAAATAGCCATTACCAATAACATCGCAGGCGTATCCTCCGCCATTATCATACTGTTGATTATCGGCGCGCTAAGCGGCGCATGGATGATCAGCGGTGTAGTCCCCACCCTCATTTACTACGGAATGAAGATTATACACCCGGACTTCTTCCTCACCTCTACCTGCATCATCTGTGCATTGGTGTCAATCATGACAGGAAGCTCATGGACCACAATAGCAACCATCGGCATCGCTCTTTTAGGAATAGGAAAAGCACAGGGATTCGAGGAAGGCTGGATTGCAGGAGCCATTATTTCAGGAGCTTACTTTGGCGACAAGGTTTCACCGCTGTCAGATACTACGGTGCTTGCCTCCTCGGTGACTGACACTCCGCTGTTCCGCCATATCCGCTATATGATGATTACCACCATTCCGTCGCTCGTCATCACTCTTATCATATTTACGGTAATGGGATTCACGTACGAAACCAGTGGTACAGAACAAATAGCCGAGTTTGCGGCATCATTGAATAGCCGATTCCACATCACTCCCTGGCTGCTGATTGTCCCGGTGGCTACCGGAATCTTGATTGCACGCAAAATGCCCTCTATCATCACCTTGTTCCTGTCCACCCTGCTGGCTGCCGCCTTTGCCATCATATTCCAGCCCGACCTGCTTTATGAAATTTCCGGAAGCAACGGGCTGTTTAAGGGAACGATAATGAGCCTATACGGCAGTACCAGCCTGCAAAGTGATAGTGCCATGCTGACAGAGCTGATTGCCACACGAGGCATGGCAGGAATGATGAATACCATTTGGCTGATACTTTGCGCCATGTGTTTCGGCGGCGCAATGACAGCGAGCGGCATGCTGGGAAGCATCACATCCGTATTTGTACGGTTCATGAAAAGCACTGTCAGCGTTGTGGCATCGACTGTCGGTTCAGGACTATTCCTCAACCTTGCTACGGCAGACCAGTACATCAGCATCATCCTGACCGGAAACATGTTCAGCAACATCTATGAAAAGAAAGGGTATGAAAGCCGCCTGTTGAGCCGCACAACGGAAGATGCCGTCACCGTAACTTCGGTTCTCATCCCCTGGAACACATGCGGAATGACACAAGCTACTATTCTGAGCGTGTCCACGCTGACCTATCTCCCTTACTGCTTTTTCAATCTTATCAGTCCACTCATGAGTATCCTCATTGCAGCCACCGGATATAAAATAATTAAAAAAACAGTGAACAATCCCGGTTAGGCATTGTTCTTGCAATAAACTTATAACGAACAATATAATTTAAACCTAAACAAGAATTAAGTATGAAAAAGTTTATTGCATTAGCAGCATTAGTATTGGTAAGCATGGTGACAACCACCATGTATGCACAAGAGAGTAGCACACAACGTCGTGCAGACCGCAAAGCCCAAAGAGACGCAGAACGCGCCCGCCTGAAAGCGGAACAACAGGCAGCCGATGCCGTTTCCTACGATGACGCCGTAGCAGCACTGAAAGCACAGCAATTTGTATTGGAAGCCAATCAGGTGATGTTCCGCAACGGGCAAACGGCTTTTGTTACTTCCAACACCAACTTTGTATTGGTGAATCAGGGACGAGGCACCGTACAGGTAGCTTTCAACACTGTTTATCCCGGTCCTAACGGTATCGGCGGCGTAACAGTGGACGGAACGGTATCAGACATGAAAATGTCTACCGACAAACGCGGCAACATAAATTGCAGCTTCAGCATTCAGGGCATCGGTATCTCCGCCCAGATATTCCTTACCCTGACTAATGGCGACAACAACGCAACCGTTACTATCAGCCCTAACTTCAACTCCAACACGATGACTTTAAGTGGTAGTCTGCTGCCGTTGAACCAATCGAATATCTTCAAGGGACGTTCCTGGTAAACCCCACTGCAATATATATACTCTCAACTCCGCTGCAAATCACTTAAAAAGTGTACATTTGCAACGGAGTTTCTTTTTTTAATGCGCCAATGACTATTATGAGAGAATTTATCATCGCTGACAATCAAGATATAACCAAAGCAGGCATGATGTTTCTGCTAAGCCGGCAGAAAGACACTGCCTTGCTGCTGGAAGCCGACAACAAAGCGGAACTCATACAACAGTTACGGCTGCACCCCGGAGCGGTGGTAATACTGGATTATACCTCGTTTGACTTTGTCAGTTCCGACGAATTGATTGTATTGCACGAACGTTTCAAAGAGGCGGACTGGCTGTTGTTCTCCGACGAACTGAGCATCGGATTCCTACGACAAGTACTGTTCAGCAGCATGTCATTCGGAGTAGTGCTAAAGGACAATTCCCAAGAAGAGATACTCACCGCCCTGCAATGCGCTTCGCGTAAAGAGCGTTTCATTTGCAACCACGTCAGTAACTTGCTGCTGTCAGGAAACAGTCAGACATCCCTCCTCCACCCCATTCAGCAAAACGACCTGCTGACACCGGCCGAACGAAGCATCCTGAAAGAAATCGCATTAGGAAAAACCACTAAAGAAATTGCAGTTGAAAGAAACCTCAGCTTTCATACCATAAACAGCCACCGGAAGAATATTTTCAGAAAGTTGGGCGTGAACAACGCACACGAAGCTACCAAATACGCTATGAAAGCGGGTATTGTGGATTTAGTGGAATACTATATTTAATTTCTCCACTTCCGATGCACAGTCTGGAAGCCTCATCATACACAACGCCAAATTGCCCCGGAGCTATCCCCTGTAACTTCTCTTCGGAAACAATCCGGTAGCCGTCCCCGTCCTGCAACAGTTTGCCGCCGATAAAGTCAGGAGTATGGCGTATCTTGAATGTTACCGGAATCTCCCCTTCCACTCCCTCCCAAGGATTTTCCGTAATGAAATGAAAATCCTGCATACTGAACTCATACCCGTATTGTTGCTCCGTTTCATATCCACGTGACACATAAATCACATTTTCATCCGTATCTTTACGAACCACAAACCAGGGGCCTCCGCCCAATCCCAGCCCCTTACGCTGGCCGATAGTATGAAACCAGTAGCCGCGATGGGTTCCCAGTATCTTTCCCGTTTCCAGTTCAATAATCCGACCTTCTTTTTCACCCAAAAAGCGACGGACAAAGTCGTTATAGTTAATCCTCCCCAAGAAGCAGATGCCCTGGCTGTCACGTCGGCGAGCACTGGGTAACTTCGCTTTCAAAGCGATGTCGCGCACTTCCTGTTTCATCAGTCCGCCCAACGGAAACATCAGTTTGGAAACTTGCAGATAGTCTATCTGCGCAAGAAAGTCCGTTTGGTCTTTCACCGGATCGAGGGCCGTTCCCAGCCAAACCTTCCCATTCTGCAGAATGGTAGCAGCATAATGCCCGGTTGCCGTAAAATCGAAATCCTTACCGGCGTACCGTTCAAAACAACCGAACTTAATGAGCTTATTGCACATCACATCCGGATTCGGAGTAAGTCCCCGACGCACTTTGTCAATGGCATAAGCAGCCACATTGTCCCAATACTCCCGATGCAAATCAACAACCTCCAGAGAAAGGCCGTAACGGCGGGCTACGGCGGAAGCCATCTCCAAGTCTTCCTCCGCCGAACAATCCATATAGTCGGCATCGTCTTTCCCTATTTTTATATAAAACAACGAAGGGCGATGCCCCTGCTCACAAAGGAGGTGCACGACAACAGAACTGTCGACACCTCCGGATAATAAGACGGCAATATTCATACTAAAACAATGTATCTAAAATTTCATCCGACAAAAAATTAATTCTATCGGACGATATGTACTTTTCATCCGAGATTAAATCTTCTCCAACGCCTGTGACACATCATCCAACAAATCATCAATGTGTTCCGTCCCAATAGAAAGGCGCACAGTTCCCGGCTTGATGCCTTGCTCTGCCAACTCCTGTTCGCTCAACTGCGAATGGGTAGTAGTTGCCGGATGTATTACAAGCGACTTTACATCCGCCACATTTGCCAATAATGAGAAGATCTGCAAATTGTCAATGAACGCCTGGGCCTCTTTCACTCCGCCTTTAACCTCAAAGGTGAAAATGGAACCGGCTCCTTTCGGGAAATATTTCCGGTATAATGCATGATCCGGATGATTCGGCAAAGACGGATGGTTCACCGCTATCACCTTAGGATGCCTTTCTAAGAAATCAACAACCTTCAGAGCATTCTCCACATGGCGCTCCACACGCAAAGAAAGAGTCTCCAAGCCTTGCAGCAGGATAAACGCGTTGAACGGGCTGATAGCAGCGCCGGTGTCACGCAATAGAACGGCGCGAATACGGACAGCATATGCCGCCGCACCTGCCGCGTCAACAAAACGCACACCATGATAGCTTGGATCGGGCTCGGTCAATTGCGGGAACTTACCGGAAGCCACCCAGTCGAACTTACCGCTATCAACAATAACACCTCCTAAAGAAGTGCCATGCCCGCCAATAAACTTAGTGGCGGAATGTACCACAATATCAGCGCCATGTTCAATAGGACGGATCAGGAAAGGAGTACCGAAAGTGTTGTCGACAATCAAAGGGATTCCATGACGATGAGCAATCCCGGCAACCGCATCAATATCAATGATGTTCGAATTGGGATTTCCCAATGTTTCTATAAAGACTGCTTTCGTATTTTCCTGAATAGCCTTCTCGAAATTGGACAAATCATCCGGAGCTACAAAAGTGGTCGTAACGCCATAAGAGGGTAATGTATGCGCCAGCAGATTGTACGTTCCGCCATAAATGGTCTTGGCAGCCACAATGTGATCGCCTGCACGCGTAATATTCTCAAAAGCATAGGTCAGAGCTGCCGCACCGGAAGCAACCGCCAACCCCGCAATACCCCCCTCAAGAGCTGCAATGCGTTGTTCGAGCACCCCTTGTGTGGGATTTGTCAGTCTGCCGTAGATATTACCCGGATCTTGCAACCCAAAGCGGGCCGCTGCATGAGCCGAGTCATGAAACACGTACGAAGTAGTCTGATAGATAGGTACGGCCCGCGCATCGGTCGACGGATCCGGCTGTTCCTGTCCCACATGAAGTTGCAGCGTCTCAAAATGTAATTTCTTTGTTTTCATCGTCATTTGTATTTATAAGTGAATAAATTCTCCTTGCTTGGATGTTGCAAAGATAAAGGGATAAAACAAAGCAGCCTATGACACATGATAGGGAATTTTATACCATATTTGTGGTAGATACAAGAACTATTCGCTATTTTTGTGGGCGAAAACCAAATGATATAGAGACTGATGAAAAGAAGGAAGCTGTTACTTTTCCCTCTGCTGGGACTTATTGCATTGACAAGCCTGTGCTCCTGTGGAGAAGATCGCTGGAAAGAATACTACCCGCTGACAGGACGCGACCTGTGGATAGATAGCCTGATGAGGGAAGTCTACCTATGGTATGAGGACATTCCTCCTTCTAAAGGTCTGAACTATTTTCAAAATCCGGAGACTTTCCTGAAGAGTATCCTATCGAAGAATGACAAAGGCTTTTCGACCGTCGATACCATAATGGATACCCCTCTGCCAAGCTACGGCTTTGACTATACATTATATAAAGTTGCTACCAGCGACACCACTTACAACGCGCTTGTCTCTTACGTGGCAAATGGTTCTCCGGCAGCAGAAGCCGGACTGCAACGAGGCAACTGGATAATGCTTGTAGATGGTGACTCCATCACCAAAAAGACGGAAGAGAGACTGACAGACGGCGGTACACGAACGTTGCGTATCGGAAAGTATGTGATAGTAAAGGATGAAGACAACGAAGGAACAGAGGGAGACACCGGAACCGGAGATACGGAAGATGAAGACGACGAAAGCATAGGAATGATACAGGCAATCGGCGACATCGCCTTACCCGCCGTACGGCCTGTAACGGAAAGCGCAATTCATACAACCAAGTTTGTGCAACTGGACGGTACGGACCATAAAATAGCCTACCTTGCATATAATACCTTCACCGCCGGAACTGCGGAAAACAGCGAAGCATATAACAATGAATTGCGTGCTTTCTCCCAGCAATGCCAACAATTCGGCATTAATAACTTTATACTCGATCTCCGTTACAATCCCGGTGGAGAAATGGAATGTGTGCAACTTCTTGCCGATATGCTTGTGCCTGCCGATAAACTGGAAAGTCCTTTCGCTTTCCTGCAATACAATGACAAGCAAAGCAGCAGAAATCATGACCTGATATTGGACTCCCAACTCCTGCAAGGCGGAACCAACCTAAACCTGTCCAAAGTTTATATCATCACCGGCGGAACTACGGCAGGCGCTGCGGAAATGCTTATCAACTGCCTGAAACCCTACATGACAGTAGTCCTCATCGGGCAAACTACTAAAGGTGAAAATGTAGCTACGGAAACTTTCATCAATCCCAAATATCCCTGGGCAGTACGCCCGGTGGTATGCGAAGTGTTCAATGCCAACGGAGAAGCCGATTACAGCACAGGTTTCAAACCGGACCTCTCCATTAACGAAACATCCTATTTGCAGTACTATCTTCCTTTAGGAGATTTTAATGAAATTTTGTTCAATACTGCAATGGGAATTATTGCAGGCGCCATTGAACTGCCGGAAGCCCAAACAAGAGAGACCTCTGTCAAGAGTTTCGCCACCCCAAAGAATACCCGCAAGGGACTGATTATAAAATAACAGGAATGATAAAGAAACTAATCTTTTCATTATTGATTATACTCATAGCAACAACTGCTTGTGAAGATAACAACGATTCAGGCGGCAATGGCAGTTGCCCTACCGTACCTTTTTCTACAATCCGGCTGACAGAAGACAGCCCTTATGAAGCGGGAGTGCCTACGGTGACTACCACCCAGACCTATTCATACAAGCGAGGGCAACTGGCAGGATTCACTACCGTACAGAGTTATTCTGTTCAAAACGAACCGGTGAAAATAGAAAATACGACATCGGTAACCTATGAAGAACACCAAGCCATAGCGACCGACAACTTCGGCAATGTATCCACCTATCTCCTTAATGATAAAGGATATGCCATCCAATGCACGCGGCAGGAAGTAGGTGCAACCCGCACCTATGGTTTTTCTTATTTCACCTCCCCTGAAGGAAAGCCTTATCTGAAAAACATAACAGAAAGCATAAACGGTAAAGTCTATGCGTCTATCGGCATAGATTACAGCAATCCCCAAGCATTACGCATTGTGCAAAAAGTGGACACTTACACGCAGACATACACCGCCACCACTCCGGCAGGCAACAGTATAATCAACCAATCGGAAGTTCCTTGCCTGTTTTTTGCCGACCTATATCCTCTTTCCCTACATTCCGCAGCGTTATATGGGAAATTGTTA
>OLXN01001320.1_pt1 | contig 15040 bp, 16 predicted proteins | sample 1674021 | NCBI WGS metagenome assembly OLXN01 (sample SAMEA103958137, study PRJEB25191) | human gut metagenome | biome: human-associated habitat [ENVO:00009003]; feature: intestine environment [ENVO:2100002]; material: feces | place: Germany | collected 2013/2015
CCAACGTTACCGCTGACGCATGGGGTGATGCAATCTCCGTGAAAGAGGGCGTGAAAAGCGAGAAGAGCTACACCTACACTCTGCCGGAGGGATGGAACGCCGACAATGTCAGTGTAGTGGCTTTCGTCAACGGTGCCGACAACCACAACGTGGAGCAGGTGACCAAGAAGGCAATCAAGCCACAGTCAATGTTGACAAAGTAATTTATCCTCAGGGAGTCCGGAAATTCCGGACTCCCATATATGCTTTGAGCCGATATGTCGCTCGGGGCGCTTCAAATTCAAAACCGATTAAAATCAAAAAAAGAAAAATATGAAATCATTAAAGACCCTTTTGTTGGCTGGTTTGAGCCTCATGGCTTTCACTACAGTCTATGCGCAGGAGGAAGAGGAGGTGGAGACAGACCTCACTACCCTGCAGTTTGTTGACGCCAATGGCAACGTAGTTGCTGACGGTTCAACTCTAATCATCAATCCTACAGATGTTGAGGATGCTCCTGAGGTAGAGATTAAATCCGGACTCTATGTTAAGAACACGACAGAGGAGCCTGTTTATGCATCTGCTTATGTTAACATCAAGTCTATGGACAACGGTCGTCTGCAATGTTGCTTCCCGGGAAGCTGCTATGCTAAGATGGAGGTCGGCGATTTTACAACCGAAGCTACGAGTCCTGTTGCAGCTGGTAATACTCAAGAACTCCAGGGAGAGTGGTTCGCAGAAGGATACGGATCTTGTACAACTGATTTCCAAATTAAGATTTTTGAGGAAAAGTTGGCTCCAGGCCAGTTTGTTCCTACCAAGGTGCTCAAAGCAAATGGTCCTAAGGTTACAGTAACCTTCATCTATAGCGACCCTGCAAGCATCAACGGCGTTTCCAACGACGGTGCGAAGGCAGTAGCATTCTACAATGCAAACGGTCAGCAGATCAACAACCTGCAGAAGGGCTTGAATTTCATCAAGTATTCTAACGGCAAGACAGTGAAGACTGTTATAAAATAATCAACCGGAAATATTCAATAACAATTAAATTTAATAGAACATGAAAAAAGTTTTACTTTCTATGGTTGCTCTTCTCATGTCTACATTCACTTTCGCACAGGTGAATGGAGCATTGAAGCTGGAGCGCAACGCTGCGCCTGCCAAGATGGCTGTTAAGGCATCGCCAAGAAAAGCCCTTGCTGACGGTCAGCGTTATCTCGGTTATTACTCATCAGACAATTACGGTCAGTCTGGTTTGGGTATCGCTAATTTAGGAGCTTATGAGACATGTAAGGCAGTCACAGCTATGAGTGCTGATTTCCTCAAGCCTTTCGTGGGTATGAAGGTTGTAGGTATCAGATATGCCATCCTGGCTCCTAACTTGGTATCTAAAGTGATGCTCGGTGATTGTGAGTTCACAAAACAGGGTGTAGGATTTGGCGATGACTTCCTCTTGAGCAAGGACGTTACTTCTTCAAATGCGGGCTGGAACACAGTGATGTTCGATGCTCCTTACACTATTCCTGCCAACACCGCTCTCTACGCAGGATTCCAGTACAACCAGAAGGCTGTTAAGCAGGGTAACGGTTTTACAGATGAGTGCTATCCTCTCTCTCTCATCAAGGAGGGCGTAACAGGAAATCCTCTTTATATTTATACCAACGTTCCAGCAAATAAAGGCGGTAACGGTGAGGGATGGTATAACTTCGGCTCTGAGTTCGGTAACATCTGTATTCAGCTCATCGTTGAGGGACAGCCGGCTGGCAACTTCCTCTCTCCAGTTCAGTTGGATGAATTCCAGACTGTAGTAGGCAAGACAAAGAACGTTGAGGTTCTTTTCCAGAACGTATGCAAAAACGCTCTGAGCAGCTACTCTTATACATATACTCAGAATGGTGTCACATCTGCAGAGCAGACTGTTGATCTCGCAGCAAACACTACTGAGACTATCGTCAAGCTTCCTGTTCAGATTGAAGGTGCTGCTGCTCCTGGTAAATACGATTTCACTCTGAACATCACAAAGGTGAACTACGGTGAGAACGCTGCTGCCGTTTCTTCTATCAAGAGCAAGAACGAGACAATGGCTAAAGATTTCAAGCCTGTTGTATTGATGGAGGAAAACACAGGTACAGGTTGTGGATGGTGTCCACGTGGTATGCAGGGTATGAAGAATGCTGCTGAAAAGTTCGGTGACCAGTTTGTTGGTGTTGCTATCCATCAGTTCAGCGCAAGCGATCCTATGTACACCATTAACTATGCTAACCTCGGATTTGCAGGAAGCGCACCAATTTGCAAGCTCAACCGCAGCAGTAGTAAGATAGACCCATATTTGGGTTCAGAGTCAAGCATCTGCGACGATATCGCAGCTCTTCTCACCAAGATTCCTGATGCTGCCCTTACAGTTAAGGCAGAGTGGGGTGCTGCCGACAATGGCGAACTCACTGCAACAGCAACTGTTGAGGCACAGGCTGCCAAGACATACCAGCTCGCATTTGCTGTAATTGCAGACAATGTGAAGGGTGAGGGCGGCAACTGGAATCAGGCTAACTACTATTCAAAATATTACGCAAGTCAGACAGGTTTGTCATACGAAACTATTCCAGACGACTTGAAGTTCCTCTGGAATGAGATTACATACAAGCCAGTTTTCAATGATGTTCTCGTTGCTAGCTCTTACGTACGTAGTCTCAACAAGTGTGCTAACGTAGACGTTCCTGCAGAGGGAACAGTTGAGGGTTCATACGAGATTACTCTGCCTGTAACTAACAAGGTTCTTCTGCCAGCTCTCGACAAGGATCAGCTCTACATCGTAGGTATTATTATCGATCCTACAACAAAGAAAGTTGTAAACGCTGCCAAGGCTAAGATCCCAACATGGGTGACAGGTATCAACGGCGTTAAGGCTAATGGTGAAAACGCCGTTGAGGTGGCTCGCTACACAATGGACGGACGTCAGGTTTCTGCTCCTGTAAAGGGCATCAACCTCGTGAAGATGTCTGACGGCACAACACAGAAGGTGCTCGTAAAGTAATATCGCAGAGATAAAAATCTCCTTTATAGATAATATGGAGTTGTGAAGACGGTAAGCCGTCGGAGCAACTCCATATTTTTTGTCTTCATAAAAAACATTTACAATAGACGGTTAATGACCGTTTGGGAATTGTCCGATTCGTTGCCCACGTCTATTTATCGTATTGTCAATGGTTTCCGAGTTGAAACTTGCGAAAGTTAAGTGACTTTATTGAATAATGGGTTAAAATCTCTAAATAAGCAAGGGTAATGCGAATAGTTTTTTGTATATTTCGATAAATACCTATATCTTTGCAAGGCTTTTGCGGAAATAGCTCAGTTGGTAGAGCACAACCTTGCCAAGGTTGGGGTCGCGGGTCCGAGTCCCGTTTTCCGCTCTTTTTTTTCTCTTTTGAAAAATACAGAAAGCACATGAATTTATATTTACGATACTTTGATAGAGAAACATTAGTTCATAATGTTGATGATGCGATAGACTTTTTGGCATCTATTCAGGAAATTGGTATGAATGCGGATTTGGAAGCTGACATTAGGGACTATGTTGAAAGTGATGTATTTTATCCTAAACGTTACAAGATTCGTCCAAGGGTTTATTTCATTATTATAAAAACTGAAGCTGCAACGATGCTTGACTTCAAACAGAAGAAGGCTCTGCGTTCAAATGCTGGTGCCGCGACGAGTAGTGACCAGAGGGAATTTGTTCCTACTGCTGCAACCCGCCTTTCTGAACAGAAGCAGGGGTGGTATCAGGGAACTCTTGATTTCAAGCGTGTCGTAATGATACCTGGAACGGGAAAACATGAATATCGTGATACTCATTTTGTGGCAGCTTGTAAGGCTAATTCCGGTTTGGATTGTTACAATCGTATTGTTGAGTATCTGAAAGGCCGAGTTGATAGCAGGAGCCAGTTCCCGTCTTCTAAAGGAAAGAACTTCAAGTTTACATTCCTTGGACTTTGGAAATGATCTGGTCTTTGTGTTTTGATTTATTTTATTGAATAAGTTTTAAATTTCTGTCTATGAATAAAGTGATGTTGATTGGTAATGTGGGCAAGGAACCTGATGTCAGGTATTATGACCGTGATCAGGCTGTAGCAACATTGTCTCTTGCTACTACAGAGCGTGGTTACACGTTGCAGAATGGAACTCAGGTTCCAGATAGAACAGAGTGGCATAATCTCGTCTTTTATCGGAATTTGGCAAAGGTTGTTGAGAAATATGTCCACAAGGGTGACAAGCTTTTTGTAGAAGGAAAAATACGAACTCGTTCGTATGCAGGGCAAAAGGGAGAAAAAAAATATGTGACGGAAATCTATGTTGACAATATGGAAATGTTGACGGCAAAGTCTTCTGTCCGTCCTTTGGAGGATGCAGGTGGCGCCAAAACGTCAACTGAAGATGCTGTGAAGGATGATAAGGCTGAAACTGACGCGCCATTCTGATGTGCTGGCGTTGGTTGATAGAGCGTTGTTCCTTTGGGCTTTATGAAACTGATTAAATTTTAGTAAAATTGGATATATCATTTTTACAGCAGGCTTTTGAGGAGGTTTCCTTTAATACCCCTACGTTAGGGGTGGTAATTGCTTCTTTACTTGCTGTTGTCTTATTAGGCGCTTCTGCCTTTGCAAGCGGTTCTGAGATAGCGTTTTTTAGTCTTACTCCTTCGGATCTCAATGAAATGGATACGGAGAAGAATCCGAAAGATTTGGGGATAGACAAGCTCCGTAAGGACAGTGAGCGTACGCTTGCCACGATATTGGTGACAAACAATTTCGTGAATGTAACCATCATTATGCTTTGCAACTATGTTTTTGGGTCGTTGATTGATTTTGGCAACGCCTATTGGTTGCAGTTCGTTTGCATAACAGTACTTTTGACTTTTCTGTTGCTTCTTTTCGGTGAGATAATGCCTAAGGTCTTTGCTCGTCAGAATGCATTGCAGTTCTGCCGTCATGCCGTGGGTGGTGTCTTGGTGGCAAGAAAGATGTTCTGGCCGATAGAAAACATATTGTTGAGAAGTCGTGTGCTTGCCGACAGTCTTTTGCAGAAGGAAAATCATGTTCTGAGCGTTGATGAACTCGGGCAGGCTCTGGAACTCACTGACAAAGATGACATTAAGGATGAGAAGAGTATGCTTCAGGGTATCATACGTTTTGGAGACGAGACGGTGAAGGAGATCATGACAAGTCGTAAGGATGTAGTTGACATTGATATAAAGTCACCGTTCTCCAAGGTCATTAGTAGCATCGTGGATAATAACTACAGTAGGATACCAGTATATCAGGATAATACAGATAATATTCGTGGTGTTTTGTATATCAAGGATCTTCTGTTGCATATCGGAAAACCGGACAGCTTCAGGTGGCAGAGTCTCATCCGTCCACCTTATTTCGTTCCGGAGACCAAGAAAATTGATGATTTGTTGAGGGAGTTCCAGAATAACCGAATACACATTGCTATAGTGGTTGATGAATTCGGTGGAACCAGTGGCATTGTGACTCTAGAAGACGTGCTGGAGGAAATCGTAGGTGAGATTCGCGATGAATATGATGAAGATGAGAAAACCTACAGACGGATAAACAACAATACATTCATATTTGATGGCAAGACCCCTTTGAGTGATTTCTGCAGGATATTGAATGTCCCCGATGATGAATTCTCAGACGTTGAAGGTGAGGCTGATACCCTTGCTGGTCTAGTGTTGGAGATGAAGGGGGATTTCCCTAAGGTGCATGAAAAATTTGAACATTCAAACTTCGTCTTCGAGGTGTTGGATGTCAAGGAGCGCCGCATCGCCACTCTGAAGGTCATTTTGCGTGACGCTAAAGAAGTGAAAGGTGATGAAAAACAGTAATCCATAATACTGATTATGCCAAGAATTCCACTTAGTATAACAACGCCCAGTGATGTGCAAGTTGGCTTGTGGCGTATGGATGAGAGCGAGGACGAAATTCTGCATGCCAATCCTTCGCTTTATAGTCTGCTGCCAGACATCTCATTTATGAAGTCGCAGACTCGACGCCTTGAGCGTTTGGCTGTAGCAGCTTTGCTTGAGAGTATGTTTGGTCAGGCTGTACCTGTGGAACATAACGATGCCGGACGCCCGTTTCTTGACAACGGTTATGAAATCGGCATCAGTCATACCAGGGGGTATGCCGTTGTCATTGTTTCGAAAAAACATAACGTTGCTGTTGATATGGAATACATGAACGACAGGGTGATGCGGATAGCCAGACGTTTCTTGCGCGAGGATGAATCGCTGACAACAGTGAAAGAACTTCTTTTGTGCTGGTGTGCAAAAGAAACACTGTATAAGCTGCATAGCGATGACAGGCTGGCATTTCAGGAGATGCGGACGCATGGCATACGCAATGATGGAAATCTTGAGGGACGGTTTACAATAGATAATTTAAAGCGCGGTATTACTGTTGAAATGTCATATCTGTCAACTCAATCTTACATATTGACAATTGCCGTAGAAAAAAAGTCTTGAATAAATGTAAAAAACGGCAAAAGATTGTGTGGTAGAAATAAAATATGTAACTTTGCAATATTAATTATAACAATAATAATATGAAAATTTCACACATCGAACATTTAGGAATAGCAGTTCCGAGCATTGAGGAAGCTCTTCCGTATTTCAAAGACGTTTTGGGACTTGAGTGCTACGCAGTAGAAGAGGTTGCGGATCAGAAGGTGAAGACAGCTTTTTTGAAGTGTGGTGAGGTTAAGCTGGAATTGCTGGAGCCGACATCTCCAGACAGTACTATCCAGAAATGGCTCGACAAGGGCAATCATGGTGTTCACCACGTTGCTTTCTGCATTGAGGATGGCGTGGCAAATGCATTGGCAGAGTGTGATGGAAAGGGAGTACGTCTTATCGACAAGGCTCCTCGTAAGGGAGCTGAGAACTTGAATATCGCTTTCTTGCATCCTAAATCAACATGCGGAATTCTCACAGAATTGTGCGAGCACTAAAAAGGTAAAGAACAGTTTTTTAATAATTATAAATTAATTATGAGTAAGCAATTAGAGAAAATCAAGCAATTGATCGCTAAGCGTGAAGAAGCTCGCTTGGGTGGCGGAGAGAAAGCCATCGAGAAGCAGCACGCTCGTGGAAAATATACAGCGCGTGAGCGCATCGACATGCTCCTTGATGAGGGCAGCTTTGAGGAGTTTGACATGTTCAAGCTTCATCGTTGTACCAATTTCGGTATGGAGAAGAAGCAGTTCCTCGGTGACGGTGTTGTAGCCGGAAGCGGAACTATCGATGGTCGTCTCGTATACATCTTCGCTCAGGACTTCACCGTAAATGGTGGATCTCTCTCAGAGACTATGGCTCAGAAGATCTGCAAGGTCATGGATATGGGTATGAAGATGGGTGCACCGGTAATCGGTATCAACGACTCCGGTGGCGCACGTATCCAGGAGGGAATCAACGCATTGGCAGGATATGCTGAGATTTTCGAGCGTAACATCCTTGCTTCAGGTGTAATTCCACAGATTAGTGGTATCTTCGGTCCTTGTGCCGGAGGTTCTGTTTATTCTCCAGCATTGACTGACTTCACTCTTATGATGGAGAACACATCATACATGTTCTTGACTGGTCCTAAGGTTGTGAAGACTGTTACGGGTGAGGATATCGACCAGGAGCACCTCGGTGGTGCAAGCGTACACTCTACAAAGAGTGGTGTGACTCACTTCACAGCAGCTACAGAGGAAGAGGCTATGGAGATGATCAAGACACTCTTGAGCTACATTCCTTCTAACAATATGGAGGAGGCTCCACGTAAGGAGTGCACAGATCCTATCAACCGTATGGAGGATTCTCTCAACGACATCATTCCTGACGATCCTAACATGGCATACGACATGTATAAGGTTATCGGAGCAATTGTTGACAATGGCGAATTTTTTGAGGTTCAGCCTAAGTTCGCAAAGAACATCATCGTTGGTTTCGCCCGCTTCAACGGACAGAGCGTTGGTGTCGTAGCCAACCAGCCATCATGCTATGCAGGTGTACTTGACGTTAATGCAAGCCGCAAGGGTGCTCGTTTCGTTCGTTTCTGCGACGCTTTCAATATTCCAATCGTCAGCCTCGTTGACGTGCCAGGATTCTTGCCAGGTACAGGTCAGGAGTACAATGCTGTTATCCTCCACGGAGCAAAGTTGCTTTATGCTTACGGAGAGGCTACGGTGCCAAAGATCACCGTTACATTGCGTAAGAGTTATGGTGGTAGCCATATTGTTATGGGTTGCAAGCAGCTCCGTACAGACCTTAACTACGCATGGCCATCAGCGGAGATTGCCGTTATGGGTGCTAGCGGTGCCGTTTCTGTGCTTTGTGCCAAGGAGGCAAAGACTCATGAGGATCCTAAGGCATTCCTTGCAGAGAAGGAAGAGGAGTACACCGAGATGTTCGCTAATCCATATCAGGCAGCCAAGTATGGCTACATTGATGATGTGATTGAGCCTCGCAACACTCGTTTCCGCATCTGCCGCGGTTTGGCTCAGCTTGCTACTAAGCGTGACAACCTGCCTGCTAAGAAGCACGGAAATATTCCTATGTAATTTGAAATCTTTATCTGCCACGGAGCTGTTACGTTTCCGTGGCGGATAATTACAAATAGAGTATATAGTATGGGAAAAACAAATAATGAGGTATATGCAGCGATAGCGTTGGCATTGCATGAGTTCAAAGGAAACAATGTGCATGACAAGGAGCCTGGCGTTATCACAATCAAGGAGAGACACTCTGATTGGGAGTCTCATCTGCTGCGCATGACTAACAAACCTCAAAAATAATTACACAGAGATGAAAGAATACAAATATACTATCAATGGCAACAAGTATGATGTCCAGATTGTTGACATCGTTGAGAATATTGCCACCGTCGCTGTAAATGGCGAGAACTATAGTGTTGAGATGGAGAAGGAGCCAGAGCCAGAGAAGAAGAAGGTTGTAGTAAAGCCTGTTGCCCAGCCACAGCCTGCGGCAGAGTCTTCTTCAGCTTCTGCTGCAACAGTGAACACCAACAATGCTCTGAAGGCACCACTGCCTGGAGTAGTAAGAGAGATCAACGTTGCTGTTGGCGACGAAGTTGCTGTTGGTGATACCGTTGTCGTACTTGAAGCAATGAAGATGGCAAACAACCTTGAGGCAGAGAAGGCTGGCAAGGTGACAGCCGTTCTTGTTCAGGTCGGTGAGAGCGTGATGGAGGATACTCCACTCGTTGTTATAGAATAAATCAAGCGATTCCAAATAAATATGCCACTTTAGCAGTTGAAGCTAAGGTGGCATTTTCTGTGTTTTGTAGTGTTGTCAATCGAATATTACAATTCGCATTGTATTTCAATCAATTTTCTTGGCAGAGTGATTTTCTTTGCTTCCCCACGCTTCCCCGTTATATAATAATAGTTGGCGAGATGTTCGTCAAACTGTGAAAGAAAAGCTTCTTTGATTCTTGTACATTTTTCGTTTATGGAGTTTGATAGAGGGTTGGTCAGGTTGTAGATTGTCTGCCACACCCTGTCAGCAGAGAGCCTTGTACCGTCGTTTGTATATTCCTTCACCTTATTATATATAGTAGTAAGTCGCTCTTTGTAGTCGGAAAGACATTTGAAAGGAATTCCGTCTTCGTTTTCCAAGAACAACAGAAAGACTGATTTTACAATCGGTTCCATCTTAATTTCCATATAGTTGTAGTCTGGCAGGATAATTTTAAAGTCTTTCGTCACGACAAGTCTGCTGAGCCTGTTATGAGGCAGGGCAAGCTGTTGGATAATCCATTCGTCCACACCATTGAGACGTAGTTGATTTATTTTCTCCCTGACTTCTTTCATTAGCTGTTGCGTATCATAATCGAATCTCTCGTCAGCAGTTGTGTCCGCGTTAAATGAAAGAAAAGCTGCAAGTGAAGGGTTATCTGGAATGCGACAAAATCTATCCCCATTATCTTCAGGACTATTGCATGCAAAAGCCATTTGCTCTTCTATTTCTGCCAGTCTCTTTTCCTCTTCTCTTTTCTTCTTGTCTATATCATCATATATTGAAAACAGGTGGTCAATCATGGAGGGACCATCTTCCATAGTGTCGCAACAGAAGAAGTAAATGGAAAATACGGGATTTATACTGTTATTGTCTTTATCTTTTGTCCATCCTTCGTATCTGAAGAAGCAAGGTGAAATGTTTCCGTAGTTAAGAAACATGGCAAGTGCATTGGTCGGTAATGCTGGAACCGGTGCTAATATGTTATATGCCGGAGCGTAGTATCTGATTTTCTTCTCCCTTTCCTGTGCGAGTTCAGGCATATATATGAATTTTGCCGGTTCCTTTATGCCATATTCTCCAAATTGCTTTTCTACCATATGGCTCATCTTTTCTCTGATGTAACCTTCATTCCTTTGTATTATATTGTTAGCCACCCTGTTATGACCGCTCTCCATGAAAATCAAACAGTTCTGTTTCATAATCTCTGGAGCGTCTTTTACTGTAAATGCTTTCTTTATTCTGAAAATTTGATGAGCCATATCTATTTAATGTATGTTGTTTGAATTTTGTGGCTAAGTTACAACTTTTATTTGTATTGATATGCATGAGTGTAGTAAAATTAATTTCCGCAAGCCTTGTGGAGTCAGAATCTTTTATTTTTCTTTTTAAATTCTTTGGTTTATAATTCGCAATTTATATATTTGTATCAGTCAACAACAGTTGATAAAGTTCTCAAGTTTGAGCAGCTAATTATCTTGCTAATAAGCCTTGTGCTTAAGATGATGTTGAAGGCGATGATGCTCTAAAAACTGAACTTGAATTCCTGGTAACTGTAATTATGCAGATGGAGTTGGTGAATCTCTTTATTATAGGAGTCGGTGGTCATAACACCGTCATATGTTTAATCCTCAATTATGACTGAGAGGGTAAATATAATGAAAACAAAAAATGAAAAAAATTGTGATAATATTCAATGGCTTACTTGCAATTACTGCTTGTGAGTTTAATGATAAAGTAGATAGAGTTTCAACAAGTGGGTTGGATACCCTTAATTGGGATTCTGTTGATGTTGTAGAAATTGAAGAACAAGACTATTATGATTCTGTTCAGCAGAAATGGGTTGGTCCACATGCTGATAGACTTAATGGTGTTGATTTATCTCCAGTAGAATAAAAAATGATTGTTTATGAAGAGATTTATTTTGATAAAAAGAAATGGTCAATGGTTTAGTCCTAATTCAGATAAACCATTTTCAGGTGTTGCAAGTTGTAATGGATTTACGTATAGGTATACTTTAGACGGCCGAAAAGTCCTTCTGTCTAAACCAAGACCTGACCCTCAAAGGGTAGTTAAAAATTTGTGGCTGTTTGAGAATCCTAAACGTCGTGGCTTTGTAAATGGATTGTATTATCCGTTTGTAACAGCTAATGGTAATACAGATATTGGTGCAGGTATTGATATGTCTAAACAAACGGCTGCGTTTAGGAGAGAGGCACAACGTGGACTTACTCCTCAGCGTATGAACCAAGAACTTAATAAACGTGTCAATGAGCATTTGAGAAAGGTAGATACAGCTTTGAGGAGATATACTAATTATCCTGATACGGTTTCTCCTCAAATAAAAGAAGGTTTGGCAGACCTCCGTTATCAAGTTGGTTCACTTGGTGGTTATCCTAAACTATTGCAATCAGTTGCTAAAGGTGACCTGAATGGCATACAGCGAGAGTCAAGAGTGATGTTCAAAAATAAAAAAGGTCAGATGCAATTTGACAAGAGACGGTATGATGCTCGTAACAGTAACTATTTTTATTTTAGACAGGGTGGTATGATAAGTCCGTTAATGGAGAGTATTATGCCTAATACTTATAAAGAATCAAGGTCAGAGCCAATGAAAAGGGAGCAGACCCGTAGAGCTGCTCAAAAATTACAACAAAAGGGAAATGCTTTGAAGTCTGGTACAAATGTAAGAAACAATATTTCCGCAAGCCTTGCGAAGCCAAATTCTTTGCTTCGTTAGTTTAGTTTCCTTACCTTTGCCGCAAGAATTTACAGGAACGACTGAAAAGTTGTGCTTGAAAGAAACGATTAAGCGAGAGCAATGAAAGTTTACTTTCAAATTGCTGAGCATGAGTTTTTTTATTTAAATGTTTGCGGTTTCTGAAATAATTCAGTAAATTTGCCACATCACAGAGTGGAGTGGGGAGCAGGAGAGAAAAATTGCTACTTCCTTTCACTTTCGTGAAACGACAATACGGAAAAGGCGTTTACTCTTGCGCTTTGTTCTTGCTGACCGAAACTTCGCAACTTTCAATGTCGACGTAAAGAACAGAGAGGAGCTGTAAATGTCCTGGGATGTGTACATGAGCATACGCATCCCCTCTATTTCAATACCGTCATTCCCCAGTAGGAGTGATGGTATTGAATGGAGGGGAGGAGCGTCTGAATCATATATACGCATGGCGCAGGACTATACCAGCTACTTATTCTTACGTTGACAGGCAATGCGAAGGCCTCGGTCGGAAGAATGGGTTTCGGGTATGGCTCCTGCGCTTTGTTTGTGTTGGCGGTGAGAAATATGATTTGTTAATCTTCTTTGTGGGGGCAGAAGAGTTTGTCTGTTGGATTGAAAATCGATATGATGAAAAATAAAAGGCTATTGGTAAAAATTATGGTCGGAATTCTTGTCTGTGTATTGGTTGCTTACTCCTTAAAACAAAGTCTTGATATATATTATGAAGAAGGATATAATAAAGGTTTGCAAAAAGGGAAGGATATTGGATATGATGTAGGATATGATGAAGGACGGCAGTCTGGTTATAGGCAAGGATATAGTAATGGGGCTGTGCGGTCGCAGCAAATGCGGCATACAACACGTTGTATTCATTGTCAAGGACGTGGCGTAAACACGTGCTTTTCGTGCCAGGGTGAAGGATGTGGACTTTGTGGAAATACGGGTCTTGAAAAATGTAATATGTGCCAAGGTCGTGGATATCAAGAATATTAAATTATATAATTATGAAACATTTAGTGTCTATTTTGTTTATTGGGTTAATAGTTGGATTATCGTCATGTCAGAGTGAAATAGAGCAAGCTGATTCTTTACGTTTACAGAATAAGTTTGATGAAGCTGCAAAACTTTATCAGAAGTTGTCAGATGAGGGGAATGCCTATGCAATGTGGCGACTTTCTATTGCTTATTCTAATGGCGATGGGGTCGATTTTGATCAGGAGAAGGCGTTGACTCTATTAAAGAATGCAGCGGGGCATGGATGTGAAGAAGCAAAGGGGGATTTGGCTGAGGCTTATATGCTTGGTCAGCTTGGTATAGTTAAAGATACAGCAAAGGGAAAGAATATGCTTGAGAAATTGGTTAATAAAAGTAACAATTCTTATATTCAATCAAAATATGCAGGCTTTTTGTTATTTGGACCAGATGATTTGTTTGAGAAAAATCCAGAAAAAGGATTGAGAATTTTGAAGGAAGTTAAAGATAAAAATGACCCTCATTATTTATATATAATGGGAGGTGTTTATATGTTTGGAATTGAAAATATTGATAAAGATTTAAAAAAATCAATCGAATATTACACTAAATCTTTTGAAAAAGGTAAGAGATATAGCTCTTGTATTATTGCTGACATTTTATTTACGAAAAAATATAAAGATGTTTATAATAAAGAAAAGGGGATAGAATGGTTAAAGAAAGGTGTGGAAAGTAATTCTACTGATGCGATGCTTATGCTTTCGAAAATATATTTGGTATCTGAAGATGATGTGGATTATGATGAGTTTAAATCATACAAAAACATAGGGAAAGGTCTAGATTTACTTCAAAAAGCTGCAAATCATGGTGATGGAGAGGCTTATTTTCAATTAGGAAATGAGTATTATAATGGTGAGAATGTGGATAAGGATGATAATAAATTCTTTGAGTATTCAAAGAAATCTTTTGACTTAGGATATGCTGGTGGTGCAAATAATTTAGGTGCAGCTTATATGAATGGAATAGGTTGTGAAAAAGATATAAAAAAGGCTATTGCTATTTGGGAAAAGGCTGTCAAATTTGGCAGTGGCTATGCAGCAAAAAATCTTTATTATTTATTCAAGTTTGGTAAACCTAATGAGATACCAATCAACTATAATAGAGAAAAAGCTAAATATTACCTTTTGCAAGGGGCAAAATTAAATGAGCCAGATGCTTGGATTGCATTAAGTTTTGAGTATTATCCTGGAGGAGAATTGTTTGAACAGGATTTAGAACAAGCATATGTGTATGCAAAAAAATCAGCTGATGCAGGTAATATAGATGGTTGTGAAAGGGTTGCATATCTTTTGGACAAAGGTATTGGCTGTAAGAGAAATCCGCAGAAAGCTCAGGAATATAGGGCTATGTATGAAGTAAATAAAAATAATGAAAAAGACAAGTAGGGTATTGAAAATGTTGAATGATTATGACTCTATTAACTTTGATTTCCAGTCCTTGCATTGTTAAAAACGACTTTGATGCGTTTTGCAACTTATGCATAGCTGTAATGACAACATTGGCGAAAAGTTGGGGCGTGACATATTAACTGTAAAAGTTTTATGAAATATCTTGTTTCGTTTTTCCTCTTGACATTCAGGATTTGAGATTGCTGAACCTGGTTTTGCTAAAGGTACCGTACTTGTTCATTATTTAAATTGGGATGCAGAGGAGGAAGAGAAAGATACGATAGTGAAGCTGACTTTTTCAAGGATATATGTAGATGATTAAGTGAAAGTTGCCTAATTTCCCCAAGAAATTAGGCAACTTTCGCATAGAAATCAGGCAACTATCTATTTCTCTTTAATATCATAGAATAGCAATTTTCCACAATTCTCCTTTACCTCTTCAAATATCTCGGTGCAGCGTTTGCGTGATATCTTGTTTTTTATGCCCACGGCAATAAAGTCAGAGAGGGTGGGATGGCCTGTATTGTTGACCGACGTGGCGTGTTCGCCATTGTATCCTTCGGAACAATGTGTCAAGTCGTATGCCGGAGCGAGATGCCATTGCCATTT
>OLXN01001330.1_pt1 | contig 14916 bp, 17 predicted proteins | sample 1674021 | NCBI WGS metagenome assembly OLXN01 (sample SAMEA103958137, study PRJEB25191) | human gut metagenome | biome: human-associated habitat [ENVO:00009003]; feature: intestine environment [ENVO:2100002]; material: feces | place: Germany | collected 2013/2015
TCAGTGAGTAGCCTGTCGGTGCTTCTATTTCCGTCACCGTGTAGCTGTAGCCTTTGAAAATATATTTTGTGACACTTGCCTTGCCGTTTTCGTCCGTTGTAACTGTCTGGATAGGGTCGCCCTTTTTCACAAGGGTGTAACCGCCGCCGACCACTATGTCCTCAGCTGCTGTGACCTCAAACTTTGCTCCGCTGAGATACTTTTTGCCATTTTCATCGGTCTTGTAGATAACAAGCTCGCCCTGGTCTGGATTGGACTTTTTGTTGACAGCCTTTTCAGTGCTTGTCTTGCCAGCCTCGACCTCTGTCAGCAGCTTTGATATCTTGCTGTAATCATCAGGGTACTTGACCTCGCTCCAGTAGTAGCTACCTTCCGGAAGTCCGTCAACGTGTATCTTGCAATCGGAACTCAGTGCAAGCTCCGTTGCGTCTGCCTGTGAGCCTGCGGAGGTGTATGTATACTTGCCGTTACTGCCTGTTGCTTTAACATACTTGTCACTGCCGCCGTCAGTGTATACAAGGTTGAACTTGACTGCCTTTTTCAGCTCATCTGTTGCCGTCTGAGCATTGCCGAAGAAGTCGGTGAAAGTCTTGTCAAGCTCTGCTGAACCTGTGGAAATTTGTACCTTGAGATAAGCCTTAACAGGGTCCTTATCCTCATAACAGCTTACCACCATTTCCTGAACGTCTGAGCCGCCCGAAAGGATAAGAGGTGAACACTCATCTATGTGTTCAACATACTTGCCCTTTGTCTTTGTAAGCGTGAAAACAACGTTTTTCAAGTCCTCAGCCTTGTCGGCGGTGATAGTCATATTAGAGCCTGAGCGTGTAACAGTCACTGAGTTAGGCTTTGAAACGCTGAACTGTGAAAGGCTGTCAAGCTTAACTGTGGCTGTCCACTTGCCTGTCTTGACATCATATTTTGCAGGATATGTTGCACTTGCAGGTATCCTCTTGCTGTTTTTGCTTGTACCACTTGGAACATCATGGTGAGAAACCATTTCAGACTTCATCTTTTTGTAGCACTCGACCAACTCTTGGTGATGAGCAGAAGCATTATTGCCATTGTAGTAATAGCTGTTGATGAGCTTTGTTTCGTTATTTGAAAGACCAGTTGTAGACTCATCATAGTATCTTGCCGAAACAGCTTGAGCCATTATGCTTGAGGCACATATCTCTGTATCCTTAGAGTAGCCGTACTGAGTTTTTCCCTTGTAGCTGTAAATGCAAAACTCCTTGATCTGTCTTTGCATACTGTCGGGAACGTGAGCACCCTTTACATAGTCAGCTAGTGTTTGCTGTTTAGATGTTGTTCCGTTTGTGTGCAACTTATCAAAGTTGATACAATAAGCATAGCTGCCGTCAGATGTTGAGAAATACGGCACTGAGCTTGCCCAGTAGCCTGTGAAGTGTGTGTCATTGGACTTGCCCGTTTCAATGTCATAGCCGTTAGGCAGTCCCGACCCTCTGAAGTCATAGCTCCATTCATTGAGCCACTGCTGTGTGGCTTTGTTGGTGTCGGAAAAAGCTGAGGCTGTTATGCCCTGCGTTAATGCCGACAAGCTGAGCAGGAGAGCCATTGCAACACTGCTCAGCCTTTTGAAAAGCGTTTTTCTTTTCATTTGTCCTTACCTCCTAGATTTTTTTATCTATCTGAAAAGCCGTGTGGCTTGAATTTTTGCAATAAAAAAAGCAACTCGAAATTCTCGAATTGCTTTAAAGTTCGTATTCAATTTTCATTTTTTCCTTTTTAATTAGTATATGAGGTATATTTCCCATGCAGGCTTGCCGTCACTATTGATAGCTGAGCCGTCACCGTGCCACTCAGTATATATGACTATCTGTGCGTCTTTTACTACAGTGTATAAATCATCAACGTGACCTTTGACCTTGCGGTAAAGCTCATCATATGAAGAATAAGTGTCAGGTGAAACCGTATCAGGTGTACCCCAAGAAGAATTATCAAGGTTCATCCAACCTATATCTGAAAGAAGTTCGTCAACAGAGGAGTAACCGCATTCTGCATATATATCCTTGAAGATTGGACGTGCTATTTCATTACTATATGCCTGCAATTCTCTTTTCAGCCTGTCAATATCATTCTGCGTAAGCTCAAACTTCGGCTTTGCCGTTGTAGTTGTAGTCGGCTTTGGCTTCGGGGCTTGCGTTTTCTTTGCCGTTGTTGTTGTCTGACGCTCTGTCTGTCTTTCTGTCTGACGTTCCGTCTGCTGTGGCTGATAGCTGTTGTTATTGTCATTGCTGTAGCTGTTGTTGCCTGAGCCGTTGTTTGAAGTGCTGTGGCTGTAGCTCTGATTATTATTCACTGTGCCGCCATTACTAGCCTTAGAGCTGTTCGCCTTTGCGGTCATCATAGTGTTCTTTGGAGCAGACGATGAGCCAGAACTGCCCTGTGCGGAGGAGGTCACAGAGCTGCTTGAAGATACACTTATGCTTGAATGTGATGTAGTTGTTGCCGAACGGCTTGTCATTGTACCCGTTTCTGTAGTTTCGGCAGCAGTGGTTGTCGCTTTTGGAGCGGCTGATGATGTATCTGTATTAACATTTCCGCAGCCTGTCACGCCGAGCATTGCGGCTGTTATCAGCAAGGAAGCTATCGTTCTTGTTATATCTGTTCTTTTCATTGTGAGGTCCTCCTTTTTTAGACTTGACATATATCTTAAAGTGGTGTATACTTATATATAGAAAAGGTAAACCGTATAGACGGTTGTCCTCAGTTTTTGATTATGTAAAAAATAACCGCAACTTTTGGTCGAGGGCGGTTATTTTTTTATGCTTTTTATCAGCTCGTTGAGAGCGACAATCAGCACGATAGTCAAGACAAAGAAAGCTAAGTCCATTCTATCACCTCCCGAATATCCTATTTTGCCTGAGCCTTTCGGCTGACAATATTCAGACCATTCCGTGTGGGAGGACACCGCCTACCGTTTAAGTTTACCTTTTCCAAACTAGATTATATCACAATCATTTCTTTGTGTCAATTTTTCATTTTGTCCGTGGACAAATTTAGCTAAAATATCCTGCCTGAAGATTAAGCGAATAGATGTATCTATCGTTCATAAACTCCTCTATCATATGGTTTATCCAAAACATATAGTGTGTTCTGAGCATTTCTATCGGTTCTTCTGAGGGCAGTTCTCTCTGCGTATGGAGAAGTGGATAGTAAAGTGACAGCCAGTATCTTTCAGAGTTGCGGTCAAACCTTTTCCAAAAATCTTCTTCGCTGACTTTCATCTCAAAAAGCATATTCTTGAATTGTATCTCGAATTTTTTCGATGTGCGTAAAAAAGCTTTTCTTGAGCCACTGAAATCATGGTTCTCACCCATGCCGTCAAGCTGATTATAGTATGCTTTGAAAATCTTATCATAGTATGCTTTCATTCGTTCAAGACAACGTTCTTCTTCGGTCATTGCTATGTGCTGTGGCTGTTCCGTAGCCGACCAAAACTCCTCACCGACAAAATCTCTTATTTCATCAATGGTGTAAAGAAGCATTGTTTTTTTATCAAACTCAGGGTCATTGAGCTTTTCTTCCCCTTTTTTGATAAAATCATCAACTTCATTGCTCGGTCTGATAAGGCTCTCTATCTTCGCTTCGTCAAGTTCGGGCAAGTTTTTATAATACTTATAATCTTTTACCATTGTTATACCTCCCATATGTTTTCTACAAAGTTCTATGTTTGTTCTCTATCAAATCTAATGGTTCATCGTCTAACATTGAGATGTCTGAACATGAGGTTTCATAGCTATTTTGCCACTCAAAAAGTTTAATATTTTCATGGTTTTTCATATGTGCAGAACAACTTTTAATCAATTCGGTTAGATCGTGTTGCTGTCCTATGTCTGTCACATCAAACTTTTTTACACATGAACCAAGCCACGGAAAAGTTTTGCCCATGTTTATAACTATCATCTGAATATCTTGCGTACTCATTTCATATTTTGATATATACCCCGACCATTGCCTATGTTCAAAACCATTATGTTCCATGAAAGTTTCTATATCAATATATGCTTCACGATAATTACTTCCACCATAATTAATTTTAAGTGCATTTGTATCTAAATCAAAATTAATTGCCTTTTTGCAAGTAGATACACTCATATAACATTATGCCGTTTGGCAACCTCCAGAACATCTTCTTTTGACTCTGCTCCATGCAATGTATCATACCAAATTATTTTCTTCAAATAAACTAAAATGCCGTTTTGCTTGTCAATCAAATCTTTTTCAGCTACGCCAAATTTAGCAAGTTCATTGCTATCTCTTTTATTACTGAAAAAAGATAGCACGTTATTACTACTCTTATCTTCATCTATTCCCTGTTTTGCAAAAATAGAGCGAATTTTTTCACAAACTTCATCAAAGGTGAAATTATTTTCAGTCTTGATTTTCTTTTCATCGACTTCAATTTCAATCTTATATCTGTATGCCAAAATAATACCTCCCATATGTTTTCTACACCTATATTATACCATACAGCAAGAAAACACGTCAACGGCAGAATAGCCAAACTTTCACACCAAATATTGTGCATTTTTGAATTAATTAAAACATTTATGAGCTTGTTTTCAGGGAAAACTCTCGAGAAAAAATTATAATGACAACGATCTATCATTTGTCATGTCAAGCGCATCGTCTTTTCCAATTTCTTCTCTAACATAATCAGGGACGCTCACCAGTTCATCAAATTCAAGATTACCCAAAATCATATACATTTTGTCTTTACTTTCTCCAAAATATACTCCGCTGTCAAATTCGCTGTTATTATTATACCGCTTCACCAACTTCATTTTTTCGAGGTCAACAAAAACATTAATCGGAAATTCAAGTATCTCATCGGTAGTGTAGGCAATCGGTATATGAGAAAGGTCAGAAAAATCTGCGTCATTTTCAAATTCGATTACAGTAAATTCATTGATAAGTTCTTTGGCAATGCTGACCATATCCGCCCTTCTTTTCATTGTTTCAATCTCAGCTTGTGATAAATCATTCTTTACGGACTCAATTTCATTTTCAGTAAATACAGCGTATTTCAGAATTTCGTCCTTAAAGATATCTTTTTTCGCAAACTCCAAAAGAGCCTGATTAATACTGTCAAAACCGATCTGTTCACAGCAAGCGAGTTCTTCTTTTAGCATTGTAAATCGAGTCTTATACTCGATATCAATCGGTGTAAAATCAAGAATATCCTGCTGTTCACTGTATCTTTTTTTTTACTTCCCAAGCACAGGTATCAAGGTAGGCATTTTTCAAATTCTCCTTACCGATATTATCTGAAAAAGGAGAATAAACAAATGGAAATTCTGCGGCTTTTACACCATAATGCTTAAAATAGTCGATGATATCATCACTTGAAACGCTTTGCGTCAAACGTCCTGCGATATACTCGTCATCGTCCTTAATAGTACAACACTCATATCTATCATCAACGCCCAGCCTTTTGATATATACTTCATCACTTTCTTCCGTATAGCCATTAAAGTCCATTGTTCTTTTGTGTTCAAGAAAGCAATCATCAGTTATCCAAACTCTGTGAGTTGAATATGAGTAATAGAGAAACTTAAACTCGTGAGAATACTCATTTTTAACAAGGTCCTTGTTTTCCTCAAAGAAATCTTCAAAGGACTGTCCCGAAGTCTGAAGTTGCTTGATAACGTCAAAACTATGTAATGTATTATGAACGTCCTGTTCTGTCATATCTATTCCCCTCTATCGTCTTCGTCATTCTTTTCATCATTCTTGATAGCAATCTTTCTTGCAATCCTTGAAAAAGAGATTCCTAATGCTATATATACAGGTATGCATATCATAAACTTATAGTTTATATTTACCGAAACATTAAGCTTATCTACAGCAAAGCCAATCATGAAATTACTAAAGGTATTCGCTGCTAAGACAATTCCAAATATAATTCCTAGTGCATAAAAAGATATCGATATACTTTCAAGCACCTTAATCATAAGTTTATCACCAAAGAAATATTTAGCTAACTCCCAAGTCACAATAAATGCAGCTGGGGTCATATAAACCAAAAAGCCTGCCATTAACTATCCTCTCCTTTTTCTATCTTTTTTAGTCTTTGTGTCCCCCATACGCAGATCAACAATGAGGTGACAACTGAGAAAATCACAAAAATTACTCTCTTATAAAAAAACTCCCATGGTCCTGAATACGGCATACCATAGCATAATATAACTATTGCCGATACAAAATTAGCTAAGAGCGAAAGAACATATACAGGAAGCATTTGCTTTACAGCACGTTTCATTAAAGCGACCTCCCTGACTTACTTGTGAGGTCAAGGACTTCATTTTGCTCTTCCTCTTCATTATCTAAAAAAGAAGATAGCTGATTAAAGTCCATGTTTTCGTCAAGACTTTTTTCTTCGGGATAATCTATTTCTATGCTTTCCTTGGTAGTGCGATTTTCTGAATCATCTTCAAAGTTTTCACACATCATTTTCTGAGTTATTTTGTTCAATTCATCATATACTTGTTCTAACTCAATCTTGTTATTCCTCAGATTGGCTGATGAGATTTCTCTTTTCTTAACTTCAGAATGTCTAAAAACTTTATTCCAAAGATTAGGCTTTATATCTTTTAAATTTTCCATGTCAGCCTCAGCAGAGCTAATTCTGCCTTTGATTTCATCAATCTTGCTTACAACCCTAACACTTGACTCGTAATCTTCAGTGTCGATAAATTTTAAGGTTAAATCAACTTTTTTCGCTATTTCAGGTGGTAACTTGACCGCCTGAATACCTTCATACCTTTTTGGTGGCTCTTCACCAATAAGCCGATACAATTCATCACACGCTTCCGCCTTGAAGTAAATGGACTCGTGTAATGAGGGAACGTCCACGGAAGGTTTCTCTACTTTATAAAAAACACAATCCCAAATAACTTTGTGGTTTGCATCTGCATCCGTAGTTATTCTAGGTTCATCAAAATCCGCTTTTATTCCATTCATATGTATGGAAATAGGTATATCTTCAGTTTTCAAATACTGAATACCATTAGTATGTGAAAGTTATGGTAAAACGCTGTTATATGTTTCTTCAATATGCTTAGAATAACAATCATTACACTCTATGCAAGCCGCAACTTTATCGTCAATAGTTTTTAACTCTTTTAGATTGCCGTGATTTTTGTAATATTCACTCTTGGCAGAGTAAAGCTTTATTGCCGCTGACAACTTCTCTCTCTTTTTTGACATTTCTTTAATTTCAAACAGACTATCAGCGATTCGCTTTGGCTCATCAACCACAGGATCGTGTCGCTTTGCAAGATATTTTACATCATCTTTTGACATCAAACCTTTTTCGTAGTCCTGCTTAATGCTCTCTGCACTATCATAAATCTCATTAATAACATTTTTTCTCCGTTTTTCGTCTATCAAACCTAGCTTGACACACTTTATAGCTGCCTCTCCGACACTTGCATAGCCCATTTCCTGAGCATTATCAAGATTTTCTCTCAAATAAGACTCAAATGTTCCAACTGTAACATCAAGCCCACCATAAGGGGAGATTTCGTCATATGCGCTCAATTCAGCTAACGCTTCTTCTGCCTCTCGAATACAACTTTTGAGATATGCTTCTTTAATGTATTTCTCGCCAAGCAAATCGGAAAATGTTGAAAGTATAAAAGGACTTTCGGAAGGTTTTAAATCTTCAAGAAGATAGTTTTCTATGGTGTTCGTTTCGACAGGCAATTTCAGACTCTTTTCCCAACTCATCTTGTCTATTGTGTTATCTGGATCATAAACCTTAACTAAAACGATGTCTTCAGTTTTGGCAGTTCTATCACCAAAAGTATCAGAGCCAAATCTACGTTCTATGTAGATTTTTTCAGACAGCCAATGACGTTCAATATGTTTGCTATAATATGGCGTATCCATATCGTCCGTATAGGTTGTCATTACTAAGTCTTGATTTTCTTCAAAAAACTCGTGAAATGATTTTCCCGACGCCTGAAATTGCTTTATAATATCCTGTTCTCTCATATCTATTTTTCTCTTTCTATCTTTATCTTCCTAAACCTCTGTTCTGACCTGTCATATCAAGAGCTTCATCTTGCTCTTGGTTATCTAAAAAAGAAGATAATTTTTTAAATCCAATGTTGTCAACATAATATGCCATATTTCCTATCTCCACAACATCACTTATAGACAACGAATGACCCATGAAAGTTTCTGGCATTGTTTCATACCTATTGAATTTTGAGTAAATATTCTCAAGTTTTTCATCGATAGAGTTACCTTTTATCTCAGAAATCTTCCCCTCATAAACAAGGTCATAATCAGTCTTATTAAGATTAATGTCAATTGCTTCTATCCTATGGTAAGGCTCAAATCTTATTCCATGATATTTTTCTCCATCTTTTAACTGATATATTTTATAGTTTTCAGTTGAAAACTCTCTTGTGTGTCCTGTCCTACGCTCATCAATAAGTTTTTCATATACCATATGTTCTATCTTTGAAATTGCAGGCTCATAAGTATCATTCCAATCCATAGCCATTTCAGCACTTTCAATAAACTGTTCTTTATCAGATGAACTCATATTCTGTACATAATTTGAAACGAGCTTATCAGCATAATCATCAGCAGCGTTATCTACTACATCTTCTATAGCCATGTTGTAGTCCTCAAGGTGATCGTCCATTTTCTCGTAACGATAGATAACGTCATCAATAAAAGTGGTACTGTTTTTCAGAAAATCTTTTGAAAGGTCAATGTTGCCTATTTTCAGACTATTCATTTCGTCCAAAGCGTTGAGTATATCCTGCCGTCTATCGTCACTCTCTTTGATATAGTATGCCTGAGATATCTCCGCAGGCGTTAGCTCGATACCGACCCTCTTGCCGTCAATTACACGCTCGATAGTCATTGTGTCGGTAGTGAGCTTCTTATACACATATAGCGTAGCATAGCAGTCACCCAAGCTGTTATGTGCTTCTTCATGCGCAGACCAATCATAGCCATAATAGCCTGCGGCTGTAGTGAGTTTCTGCCATTTGTAGCTTCCTCTTTGGTCATTCCATTCTCCATAAATTGGCGCAAACATTTTCATAGCGTCAGCATATTCTGCTGTGTTTAAAAACTCTGCTCCGTTGTGCTTTAGAAAATCTGCGTCAAACCTGACATTGTACCCAACGATTTTATCATATCTTTTTAAGATATCATTAATCTCGGAAATCACTTCTTCTATAGTCGGTGAGTCGGCTACCATATCGGGCGAAATATGATTAATACGCTCCGCTTCTGCCCACTCAGTATGCTGTGTGGGTTTTATGTAGCTATCAAAAAGAACTGCGCCCTCATTATCAATGATAGACACCTGAAGAAGCTCGTCCTCTGCTGCGTTCAAACCTGTTGTTTCTGTATCGATCACAATATAGTTTTCTTCCATTATTAAACTACTCCTTCTTGCCTCTTGAGCTATCCTCATACTTGTCACCTATTTCATACTCATCGTATTCTGTTGGTGTAACATCTATCCATTCCACACTTTCTTCGTCTTTTCCATCCACGTTGTCGATGAAACTAACTTTAAACTGGTATTGTTGATGTGTTATAAACGTGCTTTTTGTGTATTCCTTGTCTATAATTGTGCCAACAGTACTATAATTTATAATACTTTTTAATTCGCTGTTCATGACAGAAATTCCCAAACACATCACAATTGTAATAAATAATAAGACTAACCACGATTTGATTTCTTTAGGCATTATATCAATCCTTTCTACCATATTATTCATTATGTGTCAATTATCTGCTATTCTCCGCTAAGTATTTTATGATACACAAAAAGCGTAGCATAGCAATCGCCCAAGCTGTTATGAGCTTCCTCATGCTCAGCCCAATCATAATCATAGTACGCTGCCGCTGTTGTGAGTTTCTGCCACTTATAATCTTCATGATATACACTGTATTCACCGTAAATTTCAGCGAATTGTATCATCACATCTTCAGTACGAAAGGCGTTGCACTCCTCAGATGTTATGATATCGCTTCCCACAAGAAAATTCAAATCAAAATCAACGTTATAGCCGATTATCCAGTGTGCCTGTGATAATATCGCATATAGTTCAGCGGCTTTCTCGTTTATATATGGTGCGTCAGCTACCATTTTTGGCGAGATATGATTAACACTTTCTGCTTTTGACCATTCTTTGTGCCTGATCGGCTTGAAGTAGCTGTCAAAAAGAACGTTTCCTTCCTCGTCAATGATAGACACCTGCAATAGCTCATCATGAAAAGGGTCAAGTCCTGTGGTTTCGGTGTCTATAACAATTGCCTGTGGATACCCTTTTTTCGGATAAAGCTCTTTTGTTTTCTCGGTTAATCTCCATATCAACTTTCTATAAGGCAATAAGGCAGCTTCAACTGCTTCGTCAAAAATCTTTTTCTGCTCCTCTTGGCGTTTCTTTTCCTCGGCTTCTTTACGCCACTTGCGGTTAAGTCTTGCCAGCTTATTTTTTCTGTCCCTCTCAGGCTGAAAAAAATCCTGCAACTCTTTTTCTGTTGCAGGCACTACCTCGTCAGGGCTGTAGTACACATATGAAGCTTGACAATTCCTATTTGCCCAAAGCTCAACGCCTTTAGCGTCCTTTTTCGGTAGCTGTCCTAAGAGCGCCCACTGACGTATGGTTTTGTATTTTTCATATTCGGGACAATAATTTTTAGCTTTCATATCATTACCTTCATTTCATTACTTACATAAAAATTTCGAACCTCATCTTGAGCGCTTCCATATAGTATGGCGTATACGTGCAGTGGAAAATTCTGTCGGGCGCATAGTATTTGCTTGGTACATATTCTTTCTCTCCATTTTTGTCGATATAAGTTTCAGGTGGATCTGAGTCATAAACCGTGCCGTTCCAAAGATTAAATGCAAGGCGTGTTGTTTTCAAGCTCGTATGCGTCTGAAACGGCTTGCTCAAGCCCTCGAAAATAATCACGTCTTTTTTAACGTCATACAGTGCGCCAATATGATAACGCAAAACAGCGTCCATCGTGAGGAGATAAGCAAGTGACAAGTGATAGCCGTCTAAATAGGGCATTTTCTTGCAGAGTTTGTTAAACAGTTCCTTGTGTTCGTCATCATAAAAAATCATTTTTTCCTGCCTTTCTTAACAAAAAAAGGACACCTGAAACTTTAGGTGTCCTTACGTTTATTCGATTTTTGTCCGTGGACAAAAGCCATCACATTGACATTCCGCTAGTTATTGTCACGCTCAGTCCGTTATTTTCAGACCTCTCCTTTACCCTTTCTGCAAAGCCATTAAGCACTATAGCATGGCTATGGCACAATGGCAAGTTTTTGAATTGTTCAAAATCTATATCATTGTTTTGCAGAAAATCATTAGCCCACTCGACAACATCACTGTGATATCTCATATCACGTCCGACCTGATTATGTTGCTTGACTACAAGTGCCATTGTGCAGGCAATATCAAATGCCGTGTTATTCTCTATCAGCTCATCATATGCACTGTCAAGGTCATAATGATAGCCGTCTGCATTTCTTGCAATACAACTGTCAATATCTTGTGATATCGACATTACTCTGTTTTTATCTTCAAAATTGAAATACATTTGCCGAAGCTCCTTTGTAGCCTTAATTGCTTTTTCCTGTGTTTTAAAATCGTATTTGAAACGCCAATCTATTGTGTAGTTGTCTATGAGAGGCTTAGCCACCGCAGAGTAAACGCCAGTGTTAGCCGATATAATGCAGGCGGCATTATCTGAAAAAGATAGGATTTCAAAAAGTTCTCCACTATAACCTTGATACAACTCAGCGACTTTCATCGTCTTATCCTTGAATATATCGTAGGAATTGACTTTCCGTCAGCATCAGTGACATATTCAACGTTAGAGAATGAACAAGTATATCCAAGTTCATGCGCCCATGCAAGCACTTCTTTTTGCTTGTGAATAAAACATCTCACTCTGCCAAGCTCATTTGGATCAGGCTTAAAACTGTCCTCATTCATCATTTCTGTCACCTTTTCAGCCGTATAGCGTCCGACATACGGCAACTTCTTATATGGTCTGAAAGCTATCTCATCATTGATAAGACCAATATAGCCGACCTCAAACATCATTTCTTCCTCATATGGATATCTTGCATATACAACAGGCTCTAAAGGTCCACGAAAAACGAACGTCATAGAGCCACTATGATGTTCATCGTTCTTGAAGTATGCGGCTCTGTAGCCCTCTATTCTTGACTTGTTCTTGAATTTAGAAAGTTCAAAATCTATTGATCCGAGATGATGTTCAGCCATTGTTCTCAACTTCCTTTCTGCTATCTTCACTCTTGAACGCAGGAGCGACTGTTTTTTTCAGCGTGAAGCTTTCCTGAGCAAACAGCTCTCGTACAGCTCTAGGGACGTATTTTCTATACATGACCTCAACAGCTTCGTTGATTTCTTTTGCGAGCTGTTCGTCAAAGTCTGCACTGTCCATGCCCTTTTCCGCCATGTAGTGCCTTATCAGAGTTATCTTTGTTTTGTCGATATTGTCTGCAAAATTAAATTCGTTCTTCATGATTTTAATCTCCCTTATTCAGATTTCAGATTGTCCATGGACAATTCTGTGAGTTTTATAAGTTCATCGGCTACCTGACGCCATGTCAGTTCCAGTCTTGTTGCACCATTAGCATTGAGTATACGATTGGTGAATTTAATTAGCATTGTATCACCGCAAAAAATGGTATACTCTCCGTCAGGTGTTCCATAAGACATATTAATGCAATGATTTCTCAACTGTGTAGCAATGTCAAATGCCGATACATTTCTTTCAAGCATACGTCTGATATCATACTTTCTCGATATTCTTATCACAGCAGTATCGACCTCTACTTGCATTGATTTGCCGTCCCACCTAACAGGCTTAGCAACTTCGTTACCGCCCTCCTGCTGTTCGGTCATATGCTGTTTTAATAACTTATATACAAGCTCGTCCAACTCTTGCTCACTCATTCCTTGAATGAGCAACGGATCAACACTGTGTATTGTGTTATAAACAGAGCTTTTATAGACCTTTTTAATCTTTGGCGGATTAAGAGCCTTGTCGATATCATCAACTGTAAAGTCTTTGTTTTGGTCCGCAAGCTCAATTACCTGTTTTGCCGCCTTTGGTGTCAAAGCTTTTTCTACCTTTTTTAGATAGCTAAAAAGCACTTTCTGCTGTTCATCATTCAGAGCGTCTATTATCTCAACAGCGTGTATCGACAGCATACCAGTATCGACCAACGGCTTAAGCTCGTCAATAAGATTATTGATATGGATACACCGATATAACGTTTTTGGTGAAATTCCAAAAAACGTTGACATTTCCGTTACAGACATATCCTCACCGAAACGCTGTCTGTATCCATTGAACATATTACATATTTCTGTAGGCTTCTCACCTTTACGCTGTATATTTGCGTGACAAACAGCCTTAAAAGCTTCTTTGTCATTAAAATCACAAACACGGCAAAGGATAGTTTTCTTTTCAAGTTTCTGGAGTGCAATGTATCTCTTATGACCTGAGAGCAACTCATACTTTCCACTGTCAAGCTCTCTGACAGTGGCAGGCGTAAGCTGTCCCATGCTCTTGATAGACTCTGTTATTCTGTTCAGTTCTTCTTCGTCAATGTTAAAAGGCTGTGCAACATTATTGTCGCTATAGAACTCTATATCCGTGAGCGGTATCTCCGCATTATCTTTGACTATTCTGCTTTCCTCGATAACAGTATCTTCTGTCGGAGCTTTTGTACGGCTCTGAGATGTTGCTAGTATCTTATCAAATTTCATATGCTCACACCCTTTCCTCAATTTCTGCTGCAAGTTCCTTGTACTGGGCTGACACCCTGTTACGCTGTGCTGAACTCAGCACCACAGCTTTTTCTTTCATCGGTGACTCAGCTACAGCCGACATTTGCTCTATGTATGTTTTGAATACCAACTCACCGTAGGTATTGTCAATCATTTCTTTTGTATTTCTGCAGATATTAGTTCTGCTGTACATCGTTGTAACAATTCCAAGAATGCTAAGGCTGTCATTCAGTTCTTCCTGAATTTCCTTGACCTGAAGTATCAAATTGGGCAAAGCCCCAAAAGACATAGGCGAAGCCTGACAAGGTATAAGCACATGGTCTGCGGCAGTCAGAGCATTGTCAAGCATGACATTAAGGCTTGCAAGGCAATCAATTATAACGTAGTCATAGTTCTCTATGATTTTCTTGCCCTTTGCAAACGCTCTTTTCAGCACTGTTTCCTTAGACCTTACCGAAATGAGGTCTTTCTCAAGCTTGTTCATGGCGTTAAGCTCTGAGGGTATGAAGTCGATTTTGTTGACATCATTATGTACGATATAATCTGAGATATTGCAATCACGCTTGTTGACAACGTTATACATCAGTCCTGCAATATTCTTTTCAGCCGCATAACAGCCAAAGAACTGTGACAGTGACTCCTGTGGGTCAAAGTCGATAAGCAGGACCTTGCGTCCCCTGATAGCAAGTGCAACACCTGTGTTGATAGCTGTGGTAGTCTTTGCAACTCCACCTTTCTGATTAGCTACTGCAATAATTTTTGTGTTCTTCATAAACATCGTCCTTTCAGATATCTTGTGTTCTTCATAATAATCTAAAAAAGCATAGAAAAGGCAGATGAAGAACACTAAATCTGCCTGTCAGGGAGCTACCCTGTTCTATGCCATGATGATGAAAACATCATCAAAATCATCACCGACAAGCTGTTGCTGTTAGTGACAATTTTCATGTTGCTTTTTTCATCGATCCGCTACTTATATACTTTAAGATACTTTAATTACTTATATATACTTATATATACTTAGGGAGGTCGCAAACAGCGTAGATACGCCATTTCAAGCGTTTAA
>OLXN01001345.1_pt1 | contig 14796 bp, 10 predicted proteins | sample 1674021 | NCBI WGS metagenome assembly OLXN01 (sample SAMEA103958137, study PRJEB25191) | human gut metagenome | biome: human-associated habitat [ENVO:00009003]; feature: intestine environment [ENVO:2100002]; material: feces | place: Germany | collected 2013/2015
AGTAGACCGTCTGGTGCAACAAGCCATGAACCAAGTATTGACTCCCATCTATGAGGACCAATTTTCCAAGATGAGCTACGGTTTTCGTCCGAGACGCGGATGCCATGACGCACTACGGGGAGCGCAAAGGATAATCAACGAAGGCTACATATATGTAGTTGACCTTGACCTTGAACGCTTCTTCGATACCGTGAGCCATAGCAAACTCATAGAAATTTTCAGTCGTACGATAAAAGACGGCAGGGTGGTCAGTCTTATACACAAATATCTCCGAAGTGGTGTAATGAACAAAGGGCTGTTTGAAGCGAGCGAAGAAGGTACCCCTCAGGGCGGACCTCTAAGTCCATTGTTGAGTAATATAATGCTCAATGAACTGGATAAAGAACTCGAACGCAGAGGACTCCCCTTTGTGCGTTATGCCGACGACTCGATGATATTCTGCAAGTCCAAAAGGGCTGCAATGCGAGTAAAGGAGAGCATAACCCGATTTATAGAGAAAACTCTATATCTCAAAGTCAACAAGGAAAAGACCGTAGTGTCGTATGTGCGAGGAGTAAAATACCTCGGCTACTCCTTTTATGTGATGAAAGGCAAATGCCAACTTACGGTTCATCCAAAGTCCAAAGCCAAGATGAAGTCACGACTAAAAGAACTGACAAGTCGCAGCAATGGATGGGGATATGCCAAGAGAAAGCAAAAGCTGAAAGAATACATACGAGGGTGGGTCGGCTATTATCACCTTGCCAATATGAAGCGTCTTCTGCTTGAAACAGACGAATGGTTAAGACGTAGAATACGTATGTGTATATGGAAAGCTTGGAAGAAAGTCAAGACAAAGGTGGCAAACCTCATTAGATGTGGTATAGGATACGAAATTGCTCAATCCATAGGCAATGCTCGTCAGAGTTATTGGCGTATGGCTAAGAACTACTGTGTGCACACAGCCATATCCACCATGAATTTAAAGAGGGCAGGTTACAGTTGCCTAATGGATGCGTATCTCGAATGGTACCCAAAATAGGAACCGCCGTATGCCGAACGGCACGTACGGTGGTGTGAGAGGTCGGTAAATACGAAAGTAGGAGATAACACCTACGATTAGTATTTACCTCCTACTCGATTTTATTTCTGTTTCTTCTGCTTTATGGATACGAAATGAGGTACGGAAGGCTTCCGTTGCTACTTCCGTACTTTCAGAAAAATGCGTTTTAGTATTATTAAAAGATGTTATGGAATAGACTGTATATAAAACGATTAGACGTAATCTATGCTTTTGTTAACACGGAGTAAAGAACGAGACAAAAACGGTTGATTTCCGCATGTTGTAAACACCCATAAACAACAATAATTTTGCAGCCGAATTCGAACAATAAAGTTGACTGCGCAGTCACTATCCGTAAACAATTAAAAGAATCAAAACAGATGGAAAATCAAAGACAACATTCCAACAATGCACCTACGTTTGACATGATTCCGATGCTGATGGCAAATCTGCTGGAGGACAACAAAATCCTTTCAGCAAAGATTGATGCTCTCAATAAGAAAATCAATATGTCAATGACCACAAAAAAGGATGATGACAATGAGCGTATGGATGTGACAGAGGCTCAGAAGTACATACCTGGACATCCAGCAGTTCAGACCATCTATGGATGGACTTCCAACGGTCAAATACCTTATCATAAGATAGGCAAGCGCATCTATTTCATCAAATCTGAACTTGACGAATGGCTCTCTCGTGGACAGCACAAGTTTGCCAGCGACCTTCAAAAGGAAGCCGAAGAGTACGTGGCTCGTTATCGCAAATAACTAATAACATTCATTATTATGAGTATTCCATCAACTGTTATCGACATCATCAAGTCCAAGGCGGATATTGTTGAAGTCATTGGTGATTATGTTGCTCTCAAGAAGGAGGGACGGAACTACAAGGGGCTCTGCCCTTTCCATAGTGACAAATCACCATCGCTCACAGTCAGCCCAGACAAAGGTATCTACAAGTGCTTTTCTTGTGGAGCGTCTGGTGACGTGGTTAAGTTTCTTGAGGCTCACCTCAATCTCTCATTTCCTGAGGCTATAGCATTGTTGGCTAACAAATATGGTATTGAAATTCCTACTGAGCCTTCATCTTTTCAAGATAATGAACTTCAAAAGAAACGTGAATCAATGTTTATCGCTAACGAATATGCACTCGAGTACTTCGTCAACACTCTCTATTGCAGTACGGAAGAGTCCCAAAAGGCATTGGCGTATGCGACTGATCGCTGGCCATTAGACTACATAAAGTCTTTCGGTATTGGCTATGCTCGCAATGATTGGCAGAGCTTTTACAACTATGCTAAAACCAAAGGGTTGAATGAAGACGTTCTTCTTGAAGTAGGTCTCATCACAAAGCATCCGGCGAAAGGTAATCTCTATGATACCTATCGCGGCAGAATAATCATCCCTATTCGCGACAAGCACAGAAGGATTACGGGCTTCACAGCTCGTCTTGTCCCTGATGTTATTGGCTCAGATACCTCTCAGCCAAAGTACATCAATTCTCCATCATCCCTTATCTTTGAAAAGGGAGCCACCTTGTTTGGCATTGATCAAGCATTGAATGAGGCAAGAAAAGCAGATGAGATGAATCTCTTAGAGGGGGCTCCAGACGTAATGCGGCTCCAGAGTATTGGCGTTGCAAATGTCATCGCACCTTTGGGCTCGTCTTGGACGGAAAAACAGTTGGATGTTATCAAGCGTCTAACCACTAACGTCAATATCATCCCTGATACTGATGAGGTGAAAGGTGGCAAGGGATTAGGTGCTGGTTTTATGAGCGCCATCCGCACTGGCAAGATGGCAATGGCAATAGGATTCCATGTAACAATCCAAGAGATTCCTTCTACCAAAGGGAAGAACGATCCTGATTCATTCATTACCTCCATGGATGTATTGGAATCGCTCGACAAGAAGGACTTTGTGCTATGGTATGCTGAAAAATTATTTGCTAATGCTACTACTGATGTTGTTAAGCGCGCAAAAGCCATTCATGATATTGTGGATATCGTAAAATCTACGAAGGACAATGTCTTGATGGAAGCTTACGAAGAAAGACTAGCAGAGGTCTATGGCCATGGCAATATGTGGAGAAGAGAACTGCTTGGTAAGCACCCTCAGGTTCTTGTTCCATGCGAGAAGATGTCATACGATGAATATGTCTCTCTTTTCAAAGATTCCGAAATCAAAGTGGGCAAGAACTACTACTACTGCTTGTGCAAGGATGGCGAGACTGACATCTCAAATTTCATCATGATTCCACTTTATCTCATTCGTGAAGGGGCGACAGCTACCCGTGTTTTCATTCTTCGTAATGCAATGGGCCATGAAGTAAGGATTGAGTTCTCCATTGAGGAAATGATTGTTCTACAGAAATTTCGCAATCGCATTGAGCGTGAAGTGAACTTCATGTGGTATGGCACTACTTCAAAGTTCAACAAACTTCGTGGTATTCTGTATTCAAACATGGAGGCCATAACAAAGATCTCCACTCTTGGATGGCAGAGGCAAGGTTTCTATGCTTTCAGTAACGGAGTTGTACTTGATGGTGAATGGTTCCCTGTTGATGAAGAAGGTATCGTGCGATTTGATGAGTCATTAGGTTCCTTCTACCTTCCTGCTTTCTCGAAGATGAACGAGGATAATGCCGACAAATACATGTTTGAGCAAAAGTTTATCCATCATGCTGATAGCAAGGTGCGTTTCTATGCTTTTGCCAACCAAATGTTTGATGTTTATGGCGATAATGCAATCATCGGAATCTGCTTCATCATCGTATGCCTATTCCGTGACATCATCATTCGTTATCGTCGCGAGTTCCCATCCCTTTTCTTGTTTGGTCCGAAAGGTACTGGCAAGACAGCCTTCGGTGAATTGCTACAGAGTCCATTCGTATATGGTGGCGACCACCCAAACTTGCGCACATCAACAATGCCTAGTCTTGCCATCGTTCTGTCTCAGGCAGAAAATGCGATGATGCATCTCGACGAGTATAAAAACGACATAGACGTGGAGAAGATAGAACTTCTCAAAGGACTATGGGATTGTCAGGGACGTAGCAAATTGGATATGGAGACTCACAAGCGTGAACAGTCAAAGGTGCTCAGTGGCGTAATAGTTAGCGGTCAGGAGAAGCCGACTGTTGACATTGCGCTTTACTCTCGCCAGTGTGTGCTGCCATTCCATAAAGATACTCATTCTGCAGATGAGAAGACTAAGTTCCGTGTATTGAAAGACTACGAGCATGCAGGAACTTCGTATGTCATCATCGAACTTCTGCGAATTAGAAAGGCTTTCGAAGCAAGCTATGCTTCGTGTTATGAACAAGCTGTTAAGAATATTTGCTCTGCCATATCATACAGCATTGACGAACGCATCCTGCATAACTGGTCAGTCATTCTTGCATCGTTCATGGCCTCAGATGGACATATCAAGTTCCCATTCTCATACGATCAGGTTTTCAAAATGGTCGTTCGATGTGTCGAATATCAGAACGAAGAGTGTTTGCATAGCAATGAGCTAAGCGTGTTTTGGAAGACTGCTGACTACCTCAAGCAGGACAACCAGATATTTGGTCTTTGTGATTACCGCATTCACGAATACTCAACACTGAAGGTTGATGTCAAGATTGATGGAAGAAGACAAATCGTCACTCGTGACTTTGGTGCATCGAAGAAAATTCTGATGATTCCAACCAACAGTCGTCTCTTCGCCATGTATGCTCTACACCTGCAACGCACACGAGAGAAGGTCATTCCTGAGAACACCTTGAAGTACTACATCGAGAACTCACCTGAGTACATCGGCAAAATGAACAGTGTGCGCTTTGCATCTGTGGAGAATGTGAAGGACTGGCCAAGACAGTATGAACTGAAGATACCGAACTGCCAGCCACGCCTGAGTGAGAAGCCAGTGCAAGCATATTGCCTGGACTTTGATGCCGTGGAGTCTGCTTACGGAACAAACCTTTATTCGGACTACATGGGCTTTGACCTGATTCACACTTCGTAATTTCTTCTACATCTTCTACAATATATACAATACTGATATTCAATAAGATAATATAATTCGAGAAGAAATACAATCATAAACATTGTATAGTGGTCGATAGGTTCAACACGAGCGTTGGTTGCCTTACTTTCTCCCTGAAATGATATTAATCCAGGAAGAAAGTTGGTCAAAAACAATGCCTATAGAGGCAAAGACTATCTTTCGTGAGCAAGTTTGTGTTTTCGATATACGAAAACAGAGAGCAATCGGTATATCCAATTGCGCTAATGACCAGAGTATGAGCATAGCACCACACACAGGTCATTACCTATTGACGGAATTATTATCACCTCAAGAAATTCAATTATGGCAAAACATGTAATCAACAATCCAGGAGGGCGAAAGCCACTTCCTGAAGACCAGAAGTATGGCAAGGCAATAGCAGTTCGCTATACTCAGAAGCAGATGGTTCGCATCAAGCGTAAGGCTGGTACTAAACCAGTCAGTACCTATATCCGTGAATCTTCTCTTCATGCTATCGTTCGTCAGCCAGTGACCAAGGAACTCATGAAGGAGATTAGAGACTTGAACAACCTTGGTACCAACGTCAATACGCTTGTAAAGCTTGCACATCAGAACGGGCTCACTTCGGTAGCGAATCAGGCTAAGGAAGCACTCGAAGGTATCAACTCTGTACTGCGTCAGGCTCGTCTCAAGATTAAAGAAAAGGAAGATGAAGATCCTTCTCTTCTTATCGGCTAACTCTTAACTCGTCTCTTATATGATAGGAAAAATACTACATGGTTCTGCATTCGGAGGTCTTGTAAAATATGTCAATGACCCTCGAAAGATGGCTACTCTAGTGGCTTCAAGTGATGGTGTCAATCTGTCGAACAGCCAAACCATAACAGACAGCTTTGTGATGCAGGCAGGTTTGAGTTATCGAACCAAGAAACCTGTTGCTCACATCATTCTTGCCTTTTCGCCTAATGATGTGGAGCTGTTGGACGATAAGAAATTGGAACGGATTGTTCATGACTACCTGAAACGAATGGGTTATGATGACAACCAATTTGTTGCTTTCCGGCACTTCGACAAGAAGCATCCTCACGTTCACATTATCGTGAACCGTGTCAACTTCCAAGGAAGATGTACAAGCGACTCGCATGAGAAGGACAGGAACATCAAGGTCTGCAAAGACATGACCAATGAGTACGGACTTTACAAGCCGTTCAGAAAGAACTCTGTCAATGAGAAACGACTCCATTCCATGGATGCTATTCGATATCAGATGATGCATTGCGTAATGGAATCGCTCCAGTCCGCAACCAATTGGAAGCAATTCCAGGACGACCTTGCACTTGTGGGCATTCGCTGTCGCTTCCGCTACAACAAGAAATCTAATGGCATTGAGGGAATCTCATTCTCTATCGCCAAGGATAGGGTCGGTACAAAAATGAGGCATGATGTTTCCTTCAGAGGCAAGCAACTTGATCCGTCGCTTACGCTTGACAGGCTTTGTCAGAAACTTGGCAATCCGCTTGCAATCGTTCACGAACAGGCAAGAGATATGTATGAGGACGCTCGTTTGGACTGGATTGATTCGCATAAAGAGTCAGAAGTTCGTAGCAGAATTGATAAATTGTTTCCTGACTTCGACCTTCGTTTTCCATTCCAAGCAGAGTCAAAGATATTCAGTCATCCCGACTACTTTTGGGATGGTGAATCTCTCTCATCCTCTTTCTTCTCCGAGCTGTCCGACAAGTTTGACGATGTCGCTGATGCTGGTAATGGCGCCATCCATGTTGGACTTGCAGCATTGGTAGAGATTCTCTTCCAACCATACCAACCAGCCATATCGGTAGGTGGTGGCGGAGGCTCTTCAGCAAAACTTGGTTGGGGCGACGATGACAAATACAAAAAGAAAAAACGCAATCAGAGTGTTAGCCGCACAAGGGGCAGACACTAATCACTATCAAAAGAATACATTTCTATGGCAAAGAACGAATTATTAGAAAACATTCTCGACGACTTGTCTGTTTTGAAGGAGAAGGACGAGGCAAGAGACCAGCGCCTTGACAGAATAGAAGCGGCATTGGGTGAAATGGTTAAGGCAGCTGGTTCCACACAGCCTACTACTTCAACCACCCAAGCGGAATCTACAAACAGCATTTCTTATGACACATTGAAATGTGCTATTCGTGATGGTATGACAGAATATCACGAAACGAGCCCCAAACATACAGACTTCCTTACAGAAGAAAATATCCGAAAGCTTCACTCTGTAATAAACAAAGCAGATGGAGAGTGGCTCAAAAAACATTGGGCAAAACAAGACGAGGAAGCAAAGAAAAAGCATGACCTGCTTGCCGGTAAACGCACAGCTCAGGGCATCCAGACAATCCCCATGGTTGCAGAGTGGGCTTCGGAATACTCTCCTGAGATTCAGAGGACAATTCGCTTCATCGGACTGAAGACTCTTGATGAAGATGAACCTGCAGAAACAGCTCATGCCATCCTAAAGGTATGGGGTGATGCACTATCACGCATTACAGCCCCACCTCCACCAGAACCACCATCGCTGATGGCATGGCTGAAGTATAAGTGGCAGCAGGTAAAAGCCTATTTTCACAATCGTAAGGCTATGACCTATACATTATTATATATAGGAGGACTCGCGATAATTATTTGCATTAGCCTTTATCAAAGCGCCGTTATGGATCTTGACAGAACCAATCGTATCTTTTATCGTTATGTGATTAAGAAGGCTAATGGCGCTAAAGACTATCATGAACTTGACTCTCTTGTTCATTCAAATGACTTCTTCAAGACGTACAGGACTCTTGAACATTGATGAGCAATTACAATTCTCTTCTCTCTGTACCGGTCTGATTATGTTTCTCTGTGTTCACAGATTTCTTCTTAATAAGAAACAAAGGACAGCAGGCGTTGAATCACGATTGTTCAGAAACTGAATTTTTGCATTAAAGGCGACTAAAAGTATTGAAATTAATCGTTTTTCAAGGAAAATACAAGTAAATGGAATATTTTTATAGCGGATGTTGCCTATGTTTGGAATATTTTTGGTAGCTTTGTTGCCAAATTCAAATAATTAATATTATGAATATACTTCAAAATACATTATTCCCTCGTGAAAATGAGTTTTCACCAGAAGGCTTTGAAAGCTTTTTGGCAAGTAGAGAATTTGAATCTATCGTTTCTGATTCTATTCAACAGGCATTCAATTGTGTATCACAAGATGACATTGAAGTGAAAAGAGTGAAATCTGACGTTATGAATTCAAAATCATTTTGCTATCTTCGTGACCAACTTTTGGCTTCAGGTGTAGTCTCTGAAAACAATGTTTCAATGAGTGCGTCTGGTAACGTAAAGAATTGCTTTGTTTGTGGAGATTACATTTTCGTACTTTGCAAGGAAGGAGCTTCTCAAAATGACACAAGTATCACCGATAATATCAATAATCAAAGCTGTGACAAAGATATTATCCTGATTAAATACTTGATTAATTCTTCTTGGACAGAATTGTTAGCTATTCGGTTTGTATATGCTCTTGGAGGAAGTGTTGTTTATTCTCATGACATCCCACTTTCAACAATATCTGGAGTTGCACTTACGAACAGATCGATTATTGATAATGTAGAATCCGCCAAGGTTACTTTGAAGCCTGGCATAAAGAAGCACGTAGTAAATGAGTAATTTGAGTTACAAATGGTTAGAATCTGCAAGACTACTACGCCAAAAAACTCAAAAAGATGCAGCCTCGGTTGCGGGAATATCTCAAGGAAAATTATCGAAGGCAGAACGTGGCGATCAAACACTACCAGATGAAACCTTGCGCATCTTAGCAGATTACTATGATGTCCCTTTTGATTATTTCTTTCAAGAATGGGATTCCACTCCAGTAGGACATGTGTTTTTTAGAAGAAGAGTGACAATTTCTTCAAAAATAGTTGACTCTATATCAGAAGAAATAAGGCGTAGAAAATGTGCTATAGACGAACTCTTAAAAGTCGTTGATTTACCAGAATATGACTTGGGCTTTTATCCTCTGAAGGATGGAATGACTATTGAAAAGGCGGTTACTATGGTAAGATATAAACTTAAATGTATTAATGGACCATTGACAAACTTGGCCAAAAGGTTGGAAAATCATGGAATAATAATTCAGATGTTTGATTTTGGAACCGACAAGATGGATGGTGTTTCTACTGTTACAGGGCATGGAAGAAAAATAATATTCTTGAATAGCTTAATGCCCAATGATCGTATCCGCTTTTCTTTAGCACACGAACTGGGACACATGGTTCTTCATATAGATGACATACCAGATGAAGATAGGGATGTAGAAGAAGAAGCAAATAATTTTGCGTCGCAGTTACTCATGCCAGCAAATGAGATAAAGCCTCAGTTGTATAATCTTACATTTAATAAATTAATGGATTTGAAACAACGCTGGTGCGTATCAATGCGTGCATTAGTTAAAAGAGCTTTTGACTTGAACACAATGAGTTCAACCTCATATCGAAACTTTCAAATATACTTCTCTAAGAAGGGGTACACAAAGATGGAGCCTGGACAATTGTCTCCAGAACCAATGACTATACTTGATGATGTCATAAAACTCTATCAGTCTGAACTAGGATATTCTGAAGAAGATTTAATGAAAGTGATGTTTATGAAAAAAAATGACTATTACTCTTGGTTTTCTTCTCAACGAAAACCAATGATAATTAGATTAAATAGAGATTAGAATTTAGTGGTGCTGAGTTTTCAGTGCCACTATTTTTCTAAAAAACATTGCTTTATGTGTTAAAACAAAAAATCAGCAGATAAATGTCTTTTTTATTGCGTATTTGTCAATTATTTCAATGAATTTTAGTATTTTTGCAGCGTATATATTATTAAATAGGTGTCGTATGGACAGAAAACTCAATCGTATTAAGACGGCTTTAGTCGATAATGGTAAGACCAACAAGTGGCTCGCAGAGCAGTTAGGAAAAGATCCTGCTACTGTGAGCAAATGGTGCACTAATGCATGTCAACCATCACTTGAGATGACGATGACAATAGCTAAACTTCTGAATGTTGATCTCAATGAACTCGTTCGCTTCGAAGCCGTGCCTGATCCTGTAAGAAAGGAACAGGAGAAATAAACAAGCTTACTATTGATTTTGACAAGATTTCACTAAACCAAGTTCAGATACAACTTGATTTTGTGAGTGACATTATAAACACATTGAAATTCGGAAAAAGAAAAGACTCTTTGCGAATCATATATTATGCTAAATATTGAGTAAAAAAAAACAATGTTGAATCTTAATGCATTATCTTTGTTTGCTAGTGCCGGCATCGCTGAAACTTATTTTGAGCGACATGGCATTCATGTGCGTGTTGCTGCAGAATTATTAGAGGAGCGAGTAAAGGTCTATCGGCAAATGTATCCTGAAGTGAATATGTTTCAGGGAGACTTAACTATTGAAGATAATTATAATAAAGTAATAGAAGCTGCCAGAGAAGCAGGATGCAACTTTCTTCTTGCAACACCTCCTTGCCAAGGTATGAGCAAGGCAGGTTTGAAAAAGAAAACAGACCCACGAAACTCTCTTATCCTTGTTGTCCTTAAAGCAATCAAAGACATTCGACCTCAGTTTGTAATCATTGAGAACGTACCAGAAATCATAAGTGCTCACATTAATTATGAAGGCGATATAGTTAATGTCAATGACCTTCTTGTTCGCGAGCTTGGGAAGGAATACAATTTCAACAATAGGAAGATTGTAAACACAATGAACTACGGAATTGCTCAATCACGTGAACGTTGCGTATTCCTTCTGTCAAGAAAAGACTCTAACGTAAAATGGGAGTTCCCTGAACCAAGCGATAAGATACTTACGATGCGTGACGCAATTGGCGACTTGCCATCACTTGACCCATACGTAACTGATTTAAGCGACGAAGAGCGTAATAAGCTGTTCCCTGACTTTGAGAAAAAACGTCAAGCAGGATTGGCGGTTTCTCCTTGGCATTGTCCGCCAAATCATGTTTATCGTCATGTCATAGCCATGATGCATACGCCTGAAGGTCATTCTGCAATGAATAATAAGGTGTACTTCCCTGCATTAAAAGATGGTTCAAAGACCAAAGGGTTCAACAATACATACAAGCGTCAATTTTGGGATAAGCCTGCCTTTACGATAACTATGTACACAAGTCGTATAGGTTCGCAGCAGAATGGACACCCAGGACATCCTATTGTTGACTCTGAAAACGAAGAAGAGAGAATCTGGTCTGATCCTCGCACCATGACCATATTTGAAATCATGCGATTGTCTTCTCTTCCTGACGACTGGAATATGCCACTTGATACAAGACCTAATCTTGTTCGAGAGGTATTAGGAGAAGGAGTACCACCCAAACTGCTTGAGGCAGCAATAATAGAATTAGAGAAAAATTTCCAATGACGATAAAATTCAAACATAGGATTAAGGCTTTGTCACTCTTTGCTAACGTAGGAGTGGCAGAGTCCTATCTACGTGATGTCGGTGTTGATGTTGTCGTTGCAAATGAGCTTATTGAAAAAAGAGCGAGATTCTATCACCACCTCTATCCTGAAGTTAATATGATAGCCGGTGACATTACAGACGATGCCGTTTACAATCGCATCATAGCAGAAGCTTCACAACAGGGAGTGGAGTTTTTATTGGCTACACCACCTTGTCAGGGTATGTCATGCGCTGGTAGGAAAGACCCTCTTGATCCAAGAAATAGTCTTATCTTTTTCGCTATCAAGGCAATCAAAGATCTCAATCCTCGATTTGTTCTGTTGGAAAATGTGCCAAGACAGAAACAAACAAAACTCAATACAGGATCAGCATTCATACCTATTCCAGAGTTTGTAAAATCAGAGTTGCAAGATGAATACGAATTCAACGAGCAACGAGTAATCAATGCAATGTATTACGGAGTACCACAATCACGCCAACGATACTTCTACTTATTAGTAAGGAAAGACGAAGGTATCCATTGGGAGTTCCCCGAACCCAAGGGAAAAGTGATTACTCTTGAACAGGCCATAGGTTCGCTTCCTTCTCTTGACCCATTACTTCGCGAGGAATCTGAGCGATACAGATTTCCTGAATATGAGAAGAAAAAGGCAGAAGGTCTCAAAATTTCCAAGTGGCATTTTCCACCATTACAAACGTGGAAATATGTTGAGTGGTTGATTCATACCCCAACGGGATGTTCTGCATTTCAAAACGAGAAGTACTTCCCAACAAAAGATGGTAGGAGGATTAAGGGTGGTCCTCAAACATATAAACGTATGTCATGGGATAAACCTGCGACAACCGTTATGAGTAACAGCAATATCATATCTGCGTTTACTACGGTTCATCCTGGACGAGTGATAAAAGCAAGTGACTCCGAAGAAGAACGCCAATACTCAGATCCTCGCGTCCTAACCATATATGAATTGCTCGTCATCTCATCCCTTCCTCTGGATTGGGATATACCCGAATGGGCAAGCGATTGTATGATACGCGAAGTAATCGGTGAAGGCATACCTCCTTTACTAGTTAGAAAAGCAATTGAGAATCTAATAGTTGTTGGCAACTATAATAAATAAGTGCATACATCATGATAGATAAACAAAGAATAGCAGCAAAGGAATTTGCAGAAAAATGGCAAGGGAAGGGTTATGAACGTGGTCAGAGTCAGACCTTTTGGCTTGAATTGTTGCAGAAGGTTTTCTTGGTGGAGGATCCTTTCTCATTCATCAAGTTTGAGGAAAAGGTCAAGATGACAAATACAGGATTCATAGATGGCCGTATTCCCAAAACAAAGGTTCTTATTGAACAGAAGTCGCTTGAGATTGATTTGAAGAAGGAAAAACTCCAGTCCGACGGACAGATGTGTACCCCATTTCAACAAGCCAAGAGGTACATTTCTGCTTTGCCACTATCTGATCATCCTCGTTGGGTTGTTCTTAGCAATTTCAAGTCATTCTTGATTTTCGATATGGAGCAGCCCAATGGCGAACCATTTGAGGTGTTGTTGGAAAACTTGGAACGAGAATATCAAAGGCTCGATTTCCTTGTATCTACAGGTCCAGCTCATTTGCGTCAAGAGAAGAAACTTTCATTTCAAGCAGGAGAGCTTATTGGTAAGCTCTACAATGCATTTTTGCCACAATACATTGACCCTACATCAGCCCATTCTTTGCACTCATTGAATGTGCTATGTGTTCGTTTGGTATTCTGCTTGTATAGCGAGGACGCAGGTCTTTTCGGCACGAACCATAGTGCGTTCTATGACTACATGAAGTCATCAAACGATGTCCGTCAAATGCGAAAGGATCTTATTGATTTATTTAAGGTTCTGGATACCGACATCCCTAATCGTGATCAGTATGATGAAAGGACCAAGCATTTTCCATACGTTAATGGAGGCTTGTTCCATGATGACACACCTATAGAAATTCCAAATTTCACACAAGAGATAGCTGATTTGTTACTTGAGGATTGTAGTGCAGGTTTCGATTGGTCACGTATTTCTCCTACAATTTTTGGTGCTGTGTTTGAGTCTACTCTCAATCCTGAAACGAGAAGAACCGAGGCCATGCACTACACCAGTTTGGAAAATATCCATAAGGTGATAGATCCTCTATTCTTAGATGATTTGAAAGCTGAACTTGAGCAAATCAAGAAAATATCGGCCAAGAAGACGCGAAAAAGGAAGTTGTATGAATACCAAGCAAAGTTGGCAAGCCTTAAGTTCCTTGATCCAGCTTGTGGTTCCGGCAATTTCCTAACCGAAACCTACCTGAGCCTAAGAAGGTTGGAGAATGAGATGATAACCCTTTATTTCGAGGGCGCATATATGATGAATCTTGGAGATCCTATCAAGGTTTCTATTTCCAATTTCTTTGGTATTGAGATAAACGACTTTGCGGTATCTGTAGCGGCTACGGCTCTATGGATAGCAGAATCGCAGATGTGGCATGAAACAGAAAATCTTGTTCAATTTGATGGCGAGTTTTTGCCGCTCAAGACCAATAACAATATTCATAATAGCAATGCATTTGCTATAGAATGGCAAAGTGTCGTTCCTGCAAATGAACTGAATTATATTATTGGTAATCCACCTTTCGTAGGAGCTCGCTACATGTCCGACAGTCAGAAAAGTGACAAGGTGAAGGTATTCGGAGCAGACTGGAAGAATATAGGTAGTCTTGACTATGTGTCATGCTGGATATACAAGAGTATGCAGTTCATGAGTGAGAATACGGACTTGAAAGCCGCCATTGTTGCAACGAACAGCGTTTGCCAAGGTGAACAAGTTCCAGCATTGTGGGCTCCGTTATTTGACAAGGGCATAACTATCAACTTTGGACATCAAAGTTTCCAATGGGAGTCAGAGGCGCGTGATAAGGCACATGTTCATTGTGTGATTATCGGATTCTCACTAAAGAGTAACAATGTAACGAAACGCATATTTACTGGAAATGAGGTGCTTTATGTTGACAATATTAATGGCTATCTACAAGGGAAACCAAATGACACAATTGAAAGTCATAATAAGGCAATTTGCAAGGATGCGCCTTTGATGCAATTAGGAAATAAGGCGATTGACGACAAAGGAAAACTTAGCAAATATACTACCGAAGAAAAGGATGCTATCATTAAAGCTTACCCTGCAGCAGCCTCATTGTTCAAGCCATGTTATGGAGCTGACGAATACCTCGATAGA
>OLXN01001346.1_pt1 | contig 14795 bp, 11 predicted proteins | sample 1674021 | NCBI WGS metagenome assembly OLXN01 (sample SAMEA103958137, study PRJEB25191) | human gut metagenome | biome: human-associated habitat [ENVO:00009003]; feature: intestine environment [ENVO:2100002]; material: feces | place: Germany | collected 2013/2015
CTTCCTGGCGTCAACCCATTCTCTCAGCTGTCTGCGGATCTCATCCCTGTTTACTGTCTTCTGATAGTCCAGGCATTCCATTACACGATGATAAGCCGTTCCACGAAGTGCCCCTGTATACCCTTCCTCTTTCTTCTCCTCGATAAATCGGGGAACCAGCGGCTGGATCTCTTCTTCCGTCTCATAATCCACCGTTTCTTCCAGATCCTGCTCACTGTGGTAGCTTCGCTTTTTCAGTTCTGATACACTCACCTTCACAGGAAGATCTTCCAGATATTGATAGGGATATACAAAGGAAAAACGTCTCTGGATCTCCTCCCGGATCTCACTGTCAAAAACTCTGCCCGGATTCCAGTTCTCCAGTGTTTCCTTCTTCATTTCCCGCTCTGCCTGTTCCATAACCTCACTTTCTGTCAGTTCCCGTGCTGTGACCCGTGTAACTTTGAATTCTGCCGGATCTTTGTACAGAGGATTTGCGGTATTCATAAAGATGCCATATTCATGAAATAATGGTGCCATGCATCGATGTCTTGCCAGTGCCGGAAGCACATAATCCCAGTAAGTCTTCCCGCCAAGCCTCCTGCCCAGAGAAAGCAATGGTTCCTCACTGTCCCTTAATGCGGACAATTCCCCCAATTCCGGATGCAGGGCTCCAATAGTTCCACTGAGGATCAGTTTTTCCTTTGCACGTGTAAGCGCTACATAAAGTACCCTCAGCTCCTCTCCGAGGCTTTCCATCAGAAGCGCTCTCCGTATGATCTGCTTACACAGGGATGGAGCAATGATCCTCTTCTCCGGCAGGATCGCATCCGCACCGATCCCCAGCTCCGGATGGATCAGGATACTTGCGTTCATATCCCGGAAATTAAAGCGTTTTCCCATTCCTGCTGCAAACACTACCGGAAACTCCAGTCCCTTGCTCTTATGGATCGTCATGATCTGTACTGCACTTTCCCCGGTTCCGGAAAGATTTACCTCCCCGTAATCCACCTGATACTGCTGAAGCTTCTGGATATATCTTACAAAATTAAAAAGACCTCGATAGCTTGTCTTCTCATATTCCATTGCCTTTTCCACAAGCATGTTCAGGTTTGCATTCCTCTGTTCACCATTTGGCATTGCCTTTGCATGGTCTCCATATCCGGTACGTGCAAGTACCTCCAGGATCAGTTGATGGACCGGCGTGTAAGCCGCCTTATCACGAAGTGTATTCATGGTGTCCATAAAACAGGACAGCTTCTCTCCGAGGATTTTTTTGTTTTCCTCAAAGCTCCCATGCTTTCTGTAGTCCTCCACAAACCTGCACACACATTCATAGATCATTCCTTCCGGATATGCGATCCGAAGCTCAGCCAGCTCTTCTGTGGTACATCCAACGATCGGTGAACGCAGTACGCCGGTCATGGGAATATCCTGCAGCGGATTATCCAGGATCCGGAGATAATTCAGCAGTGTCACAACCTCTGTTGCAGAAAAATATCCGGTTCTGGAGGCCGTATATACCGGTATCCCTCTTGCACTCAAAACCTCCCCGAAGGTTTCAGCCCAGCCTGAAGCAGATCGGAGCAGGATCACGATATCTCCATATTGAAGAGGTCGATACTCTCCCGTTTCCTTATCCAGCACCCGTTCATGCCCTACCATAGATCGGATTCTTCCTGCAATGGCAAGGGCCTCCAGCTCTCTCTCATTCTCCGTTACTTCTTCATCCTCCTCTTCCAGCAGCGGACTGTATTTATCCACAAGAAGGATCTCTGTTTTTACAAATTCCGGATCCTGGCCTTCCGGAAAAGAAGCTCCGGGATAAAGGGCTGCATCTTTGTCATAGGTAATCCCTCCCAGGTCTTCCCCCATGATCTGTCGGAAAATAAAGTTTACACTCTCCAGAACCTGTTCCCTGCTCCGGAAATTTTTGTGCAGGTCAATTCTCTGCTCCTGTGCTTCTTCTGTGGAATAACTTTTATATTTTTCCATGAAAAGCTCCGGCCTTGCCAGACGGAAACGATAGATACTCTGCTTTACATCTCCTACCATGAAGATATTTTTCTTCTGGTTGATCCACCCGGATACTGCTGTTGTCAGAAGCTCCTGCACTAAGTTACTGTCCTGATATTCATCAATCATAACTTCTGCAAACTGTTCCTGATATTCCTGTGCGACGATTGACGGAACCAGTTTTCCTTCTTTTTCTTCTTTCTCTAATTGGTCGTATATCTTGTTTAGTGAATCGTTTACGTGTGTGGACATAATTATTTGCGCTTTGGTAATGATATCAAATGAACGCAAACTCATTGTTGAGTTTAGTCCCTTATTTAAAGATAGCCAAAACCTATTGGTCAGAAAATCCAAATCTGTGGCTAAAGGAATTTGGTTAGATGGACGTAACTCTTCATCGTAAGCTATTTTAAATGTAAGCTTGTTTGCAGATAATAATATGTGACCAATATTCTTAAAAACATTTTGGCTTTTAGTTCCCCTTTTAATGTTTATGTAATTTAATAAAGTTAGCTTTCTCGTTATATCATCATCTGAGATACCTTCCTCTTTATTTTTATAAAACTTCTCGTGTTCAATATTAAATTGGATTTGGTTTTTGTCATAATAACTTTCTTGTCCATCAAGTTTAATCTCTTTATCTTTTAATAGTTGATAAAACTCTGTTCTCTTTTCCTCTACCTGGTTTGGTGTTTTACATGCACTAACTAAAGTTACCATTGCTTGTTTTGTAGGATTCAATTGTACTTTATGTCTTACAATTTGTTCTGCTTTAGCAAAATATCGATCTATTTCCTCAGATGTTTCTATGAAATAACGAAGATGAATGATTTTTTTCTTTCTTTTTCTATTTATCTGTTCTACTAGTTCATAAAACTCGTTAAAAAGTTCTTTGAATAAAATTCCATTGTAACCTGCTAAATGAAATAGTACTTCAGTGTCTAAATAAATAAAAAGCGGCATATCTATGGAATCAACACTATTTTCTGTTGTATTATAAGTTAATCCGATGAATATTATTACCCCTTGTTTGATTTGATTTAGTTGTGCAATGAAATCTGTATTATTAGAATTAATGATAATGAAAGCGCTAATAATGTCATTGTAGTCTGAATATTTATATTCACCAATTGCATATGCACAAAAATCTTTTTTAATTTTTTCTATTTCAGAATCTGGTAATGAACCTCTTTTGGTTTTTGCGTATGTAATTAATGCTTCTATTATACGATTGTTTTTTAACTCAACAGATTGGCTAATTTCTTTAAATGATTCAATTTGCTTATTATCTAAATATGTATTTGTTGTATAAATAGTTTTATTTCTATCTAAAAAGGATACTTTTTTCAATGATGTTTTGATGACTGCTGAGGGTAACTCAAAGCCATATGTTTGATTTAGAGAATCACACATCTCTTGTAATGAAAAGGTGTGTAAATTATCTTCAATAATTATTTGCTTGATGAATTCAGAAATTACTGTAAAAATGTCTTTATGTGTATTATATAATTCACGAAATACTGCTAAAGAAGCTAGACTTTTAGTCTTATCAGATATTCTATCCATAATGTAGTTAGTATTTAGTTTGTTACATCCCTTATTCTAGAAATATTTAGAAGAAGGGGTATAAAAAAGGTAATTGTTTTGATTATCGGTATAATGGTATATCAATATCTTGTGTCTCGTTAAAAAACATTTTTATATTTGTAGCCGTTTTTTGTATTTTGAAATTTACTACTACAATAGTGACTTTAATCATGGCGTGAGATACTGTTGGGGATATTTATTCATTTTCTTGGTATTCACGTAGTGTATGCGACCTAAGTAAAATGCAGTAAAAATAAAAATGAATGATTGAGAAACTCCACAAATTGCTTGGGTATAAAAATTTGCTAGAATGTACATCATGTAAATAAAACGGCATGTCAAAATTTCAGTGGATTTTATTTTTTTGCACTTTATAAAGAGAGTGTAAAAATGGTATATGTGTAGAATTAAAAATAAAACAACTCCTAAAATGCCCCAATTTACTAATAATTCAATCCAATCATTATGAGCAAATATACCTATCCCCATAATCCGTCCTGTAATTTCAGTTGTTGAATTAAATCCCATTCCAAAAAAAAATTGGAAAAGGTTACCTTGACTATAAGTTCTGAGAAGAATACTCCAAATAGTAGAACGGCTTGATGTTAATGCCTCTGCATCAGATGAAGCATACTTGCTGTTTGATGGATCCCAGCGTTCCAAAAATGTTTCAATAACATCTGGATTATAGGCTATTAATATTCCTCCTAATATAGTTGCTATAATAGTGTATTTAAGTAAATTTGGAAACTTTAATCGGGGTATTAGAGGTATACAGCTAAGTCCTATACAGACAAGTGGTCCTCTTTTGGATGTTAATAAAATTGCAAATACAGCTATTGCGGCTATATAGATATTATATTTACTCTTCCATAAAAATAGTAAAGGTGTTAACCAAGCTATCAAATATGGATTTCTAATTAGAAATTCAATATAAAAGCTCTTTGATCCTATAAAAAAACTTTTATGAAATATGCCCATATAAATAGTTTTGATGACAAGAAATATTAATAAAATTCTACATACAAATAAAAAATAATCCTTATATTTATTGTATATGCCATGTTTTGTAGTGGAATATCCTAATTTGTACATCATAATAGCAAATAAAGACCAATAAATGTATTGAATGGATCGAGAAAGGAGTGAGATGCTAAATGATGTATTCAATATTTTAAATATTGTACTGATAATAATCATGATTGAATACAATATCAGTGTTCTTATGAAAATATCGTCTTTCATTTTTATTTTGTATAATATAAAAATGCATAAAATAAAAGACACCATGTTAAGCATGTTAGAATATATTCTAATGCCATCTTCTCCCATACCCAAGAAGCTGTCAAGGACGATTACAATAGCTAGTAGGGTTATAATATACTTAGGATAATTGCTAATATTAAACATGGAATAACATTTTTTTTAATAAATAGCATGCGTCATAAAACGCCTTGTTTTTTAGAGCAAAGATAATTAGACGTTTTATGTAAAAGTTTGAATATGCAATGAGGCTTTTGTGATTATGGTAGGCATAATTTTTCCATTTCCAGTATGGAAAAGATTCTTTATAGGAAACATAAGAATGTGTAGCATTGTTTTCTGTGTCTATATTATATATGGCATAAGGCTTTTTAGAATATGCTAATTGGGTAATGCAAACAATACGAAGCCAAGTATCTAAATCTTCACCGCGTTTTATATTAGGGGGAAACATTCCAGCTTGTTTGAACAGCTGTTTTTTGACACAAGTAGCCCCAGTCCAACAAATATCTTTTTTACTGATAATAATTTCATTACAATAATCTTCAATAATAAAACTATTTGCTGAACCAAGTCTGTGTTCGTTTAATTTTTTTGAATTATGTAGACGATAATAAAATGCAGTTGCATAGATGCCACATTGGGGATATGTATCTATAAGCTTTTTCATATTTTCTAGAAAAAATGGTTCCCAATAATCGTCAGCATCTAAGAAAAGTAGTAAGTCGTAATTTGCAAATAGACTACCATAATTTCTAGCAATTGATACCCCTTCATTTTTTTTTGAAAAGATGCGGATACGTTCGTCATTAATTTTTTGAGCTTTAATTAAACTATTATCGTTTGATCCATCGTCTATTATAATAATCTCAAATAGTTTATACGTTTGGTTTAATACGCTATTTATTGTGCGCTCAATGAAATTTTCTTTATTGTATAAGGGAATAATTATTGAAAACATAGTTGTTTCGATGAAATTTGCAAATTAGATTGTTATAATTATGTATATGTATAGAACGAACTATAGGAACTTATAGGTAGTTTCGAATCATATTTTGTGTTCTCTTTTTAATTAAGATATTATATATTTATAGTGCATGTTGACTTTTTTAATTCCTCTAATGACCAAGGTCGCCAGATATCAAGTTTTTCATACACTGTGTCATAATCAATAGGTGTCAATTCTTTATATTGCTCATAGTTAGACACCAGACGATCCTCCAGTCCAAAAGCTGATAATAGGCTGTGGAAACGGGCCATGCCTCGGCTTTCGTTGCCATACACTACAAACTGCTTGCGAAACAGGATGCTGAACACACAGGCATGAAAACTGTCGGTCACTACAAATTCGGAATCGTAGAATGCGCGTAGCCATTGTTCCGCAGGTGGCTGGGTGAGTTCTGCGGCATCTTTGACTTGAGCCTGAATAGGATTTAACACGCTGAAAGGACACAAATCTCGTTCGCGAGCAATCTCGTCGATAAGTGCTTGTTTTTCTGGCTTACGATTCAAAATGTAACAATGCATGTTACCTTCACTTTTTGGCGTTTTCTCTTCCTCAAAGAGTACCTGATAATCGTGGGCGGTGAGCAGCATAGTAGGATCAAGTACATGAGTGGCATCTACATCAAACTTCTTTTTGCAAAGTTCTACTGCTGAAGCCTCGCGTACAGTTACCGCATCAAATTGTTGTAATAATACTCCACACAGAAATGTCTCTTTATCTGTGTATTCCCATGTATCGGTACCAAAGGAAGCTGCATAAGCTATCCGTTTCACTTTCCAATCTTTGGCAAAACGAAGGAAAGCGTCGCAGATAGAGGTGTGCATCATGGAACTAAAGTATATTTTCCGCCACACTTGGTCGCTACCTACTACATATCCATCGTAGTCAGTAGGTTGTACTTCCTTGATGGAATGCATATGGCGTAAATGCAAATGTTTATTTAAGAATTGATCTGTACACTTACGCATGGCGGGGATTCCTTCTTTGTTCCACCATTGCTCTTCGAAAAAACGAGTTTCTGAATGTCCTAATACGAACTTTTTAATGAAGCGTTTTGCATAGGCTTGTGGCATTCGATAATAAGGTAACTTTCGTGGACGCTGTACTTGTAGTATCTCTGTTTGATGTCCAAGGTGTTCCAATACCGTTTGCAAAGCGTATGCTTGCAATATTCCTCCATAATTGATGTGGAGTGGGAGGGTGACTATTCCTATTTTCATAATTTGATTTTTCAACAAAGAATAAATAACTGTTTCTAATTTTTATCACTTTATTTATTGCTACTTGGGTAATTGTTAAGAAATAATATCTTTCGCATCATTTTATCTATCCATGTTCCGAATAATAGGCAGCACAATAAGGGTACAAGTATTATCATTGTAGTATATCCATACCAAGTATGCATGAATGGAGTGCAGTAGTGCCAGCAAATAGGAAATACAATAAGCATATGTAATAGATAGACATTCATTGTTTTGCTACCATATCGGGTAAACCAAAATTGTTTGTTCGGAATTATTAATATCATTGATAGTGACATTATGATACACATTATTTGAGTGAACAATCTGAAAATTAAACCTGATAGGTGCAATCCATATCCGTTGGTGAAACCTGTGGCAAATACAATTCCGGGAAAGGATGTTTGCGCAATCACATATATAAGGATGCATATAGACATGACGAATACAGCTTTTTTTCTTTGGGTAAAGGTGTATATATAACTTTCATACTTTTCCTTGAGAATAACGCCCAATAAGAAGAAAGGATAGAAACAGATTACTCGTGAAAATTGAAATGTCATATTTATGTAGGGGATAATACCGACTATCAATGCAATGAAGAAACTGACTATTAATATTGTTTTTAATTGGAAATGCCGGAGTAGGTAAGGGGTTATTAGATAATATACGAATAATGCCCATAAATACCACATGGCATACCCGAAATTTAAATAAGGGATCTGCTTTTTATATGGTTCGTAGAATTCCCCCCCCCTACAAATATTATGCCAGAAAATAGAATGCAAGGGTATAAAAAGCGGAGAAAAACATGTTTGAATGTACGTGGCTTGTACCAGTATCCTGAAATAATTGTAAATAGGGGCATGGAGAAAGTCATGATTAATATCCAGTAATATCCGGTCCAACATTCAGACTGATAGGGGCAGATTGAATGTGTCATGACAACCATAAGCATAGTTATGACTTTCAAATTATCCCATAAATAAACTCTCTGTCTCATAATATTTGTTTCAGTAAAACCTTTGTAAATTCCTTTGCACCTTCCTCGCTCATAAAGTATGAGTTGGAAAAGTATCGGTCATCTCTAAAGTCAGGAGAATCGATATAATTTAAAAAAGGTATTTGGGTGACATTTGCTGTTTTGAGAAAAGAATAAATATAATTTTCTCTGAAAGTAGGAGTCAGTTTATCAGCTAAAGATGAATGGATAGGGGGAATAACTAAAATTGGCCGCAAATTTCGTTCTATGCAAAATGCAATCATCTCCTGAATGGTTTCTTTTCTTGATTCCGCTCCTCTTTTATTTTCTTCTGATAAGGGAGCGTCTAAATTGGAAATATTGAATTCTTTCATCCAATTTCTTATCCAGTTTTTTGCATCCTGCTCAAATTCCAGTGAGGAATGACATACATTGCAACTTCGTATTCCCTTTCTAGGGGGAATGTCTTTTATTAAACGTTTTAAAGATTGTTTAGGCTGGGTAAATAGGGGATATTTTCTGCGTTGTGATACTTTGGAAAAATTATATAATAATATTTGTCATTGCTGCTTTCTGTCCATTTTCCGGTCACGGAGAGACCGGAAAATGGACAGAAAGGTATTATTACAATACCTTTCTGTCCAAGAATACTGAAATAATTTTTTAAAACTCCGAAGCTATACTCCATAGATTGTGGTTGTAGTGCCCAATTAAATGCTTTGAGTCCTGTTTCAGAGTAGTCAAAAGCATATACTCCTGACGAACTGCCAATATTTACCACTTCGAAATTGCGTTCATCATGTGTTCTATACCATTCATTGGTAGGATAATTTTCTATATTTGGTATAACATTCCGATACCAGTTGGTGTGTTTCACACATCTGTTTAGTAGGAATATAGGAAATAAGCATAATTTGATTGCTTTTTTTATGATTCTATTCATTATGATTTTTAAGATTAGATTAATAGCCGGGGCAGCTGGCAGACTCTAAGTGGTATTTATAGTTAATATTTAAAGCACTAATTTCTTCTATTTCTGATTGAGTAAGTTCGAAATCAAAAATTGCTATATTCTCTATGAATCGGTTAGGTTTATATGATTTAAATACAGGTATATTACCTTGTTGCACATGCCAACGTAATATGATCTGTCCGATAGACTTATTATATTTTATTTGTAACCGGTTCAATATGGCTGCTTCACGTAATGGTGATGCTAATCTGCAAAGTGGTGCATAAGCTTCTAATATAATATTATGTTTTTTCATGTATTGAACTAATGAAGGTACAGTGCGCAACGGATGAAATTCTATTTGGTTTATCATGGGTAATACAGAAGGCTTAGCAGCCAGCAATTGATTAAAGTGTCTCTCTTGGAAGTTGGCTACACCAATAGCGTGTATTTTTGTTGGATATTTAATATAGAGTTTTTCTACGCCTTTTATCCATGAATTTATAAAGTAGTTAGGATAAGGCCAGTGTAGTAACCACAAGTCTATATAATCTGTTTGCAGGTTCTTAAGCGATATTTTTAATTGTTTTTCAAAGTTACCCGATATTTGTTGACTATTTCCTATTTTTGTTGTGATGAATATGTCGGAACGCTTCAGGCCTATTTCTGCCAACACGTCTTTAATTACTGCACCGACAATGGGTTCATTCCCATAGTCGCGTGCTGTATCTATGGCACGGAATCCTGCTTCTAACCCAGCTTTTACTATAGGTTTAAGTTCTTTGTATGTCATCCAATTGGTACCTAAAGCCATGCAAGGCATTTCTATTCCGTTGCTCAAAGTGATTGTATTCATTACTTTCTGATTTTGTTGGTAATCAAGTTTAAAAGATTATGTCTTACATCTCGATTCATACCTACATATAAACTTGTAATAGCAACTGAAAAGGTTGTAAGGAGTCCTGTAACGATCAGGCGTAAAAAAGACTCTTTCATAAATCTGTCAAACAATAGATAAGGGATAATAAAAGAGACGACAGTTACTATTAAACATCGAATATGAACTTTTAAAAGATAATCAGTTAATGAGTATGCGACATATCTTTTTAGAATAAATATACTTGCTATTTCAGAAAGAAGCATCGTTATATTGGCGGCCCAGAACACACTTTCGGGGCTTCCTCCAAGTTTTAAAAAGATATATGCAAGGGGAAAAGCAGAGCAGAGAATACTACCGACAACTATATTTACTAATTTAAGATGCCCTGTTGCATGAAACACTGTTGATCGGGGAGTTTTTAAAGTTTGTATTAGACACAACACTACAATTAAGTGTAAAAAATTGCCAGTATGTTGGGGATATTCACCTAACCATAATGTGAGTATATAATGAGTTTCTAAGCAAATGGGAAAGGATATTATCCACATTAAATAATATGAAAAGCAACTGCTTTGCTTAACTAGTTCCATCATACTTTCTACATGGCCTGTGGCATATTGTTTAATTATTTGTGGACGGACAGCTGTCATAAAGTTATTACTGAACTGAGTGATGGCCACTTGTATCTGATAGGCTATGCCACGAGCTGCATTGACTATTGGACCATAGAATATATTTAAAAGAATATTTAACCCTTGTCCTTGGGCCAATACTGAAATATTACCTACCATATCGGCTCCTGCATAAGAAAACATTTCTTTGAATAGTAATTTGTCCTTGTATATCTTGATACTGCAAGATGAAAAGTTCTTGTTGCAATATAAACGATAGAACATCATGATACTAACTTGTAAAAGACATAATAAACTGGCATAAAAGATAAGCTTATCAATGGGAGAAATGGTAATAACATATACGATTAATAATCTAAGAGCTGCTTCCACAATGCCTATATATGCATATATTTTCATATTCTCATAGGCAATTATGGTCGCATTGTATGGTACTTGGGTCAGGCTGAAAAAACAAGTTAGAATTGATATTTGGTATACCCAAAAGGCGGCATCCATGCGATATGCTGGAATACTCATTTTCTCATAAAAGAACCACAAACCTATAGTTTCTGCTAATAGAATGATAATAAAAGCTATAGCCAAATGAATAATAAGCGCTATATTAAATACTTTGTGAAGACGTTTGTAATTTTTTCGCCCTAATTCGAAAGTAATATAACGTGAGGTGGCAGCGCCTAAGGATCCATTGAGGAAGGTAAACATGGTTACAATTCCTCCTACTACATTATAAATACCAAAATCCTCGACTCCTAATGTCTGAAGTATAATGCGTGAAGTATATAAGGATACTGCCATGATGAGCAACATTCTGAAATACAAGAACATTGTGTTTTTGGCTATTCGTTTGTTATCTGACATGGACTAATACCATTCTATATTTTCTTTTATAACTTTAGCCGGTGAACCTGCTACCAGACTACGGGGAGGGACATTTTTAGTCACAGTAGCATTAGCTGCTATGACAGCACCTTCACCTATCGTTACTCCCGGCATAATAGAACATCCGGTACAAAGCCAAACATGATTTTCAATGTGTACCGGTGCATGGTTCGCGTAGCTATCATTAATTATGACGTGAGGGCCGTTCCAGTCACGAATGGCAACATTACGGCCGATACGGACGCCGTTCCCTATTGTTATTTCTTTAGCGCACATAATAGTTAATCCTACATTGCATGCACCCTGTCCAATGGTAAGTGATCCTCCATTAACAATTTCAATGTAGGCACCGTAGCGTAGGTTATAGGGGCCTTCCCCATAACGAGTAAGAGGACCACTATGTATGCGTAAGGAGGTATTGGCTTCCATACGTAAACAAGTTGGTATTCGCATTCCTTTTACCGGATTATTGCCGTAAATAAAGGGTGAATCTACAAAGATCTTGGCAGAAGAGTGCAAATCGAATACTGCACTGGGCATTGTATATATTATATTTCCTTTTTGTAGACTACTGACAGTATTCTTACGAAAATTAATTTGGAAGAAATTGATATATGCCTTTAAAGAAAGACCAAAATATTTATAGAATGATAAAACATATTTTACTGCACTTTTTAATTTTTGCTTGGTATTATGTGACTTTTTTAAATGTGAGGGAAAATATTTTTGAACTACGTCTTCGAATGTTCCTTTGTCTAAATCATTGAAGAATTCTGCCCGGTTGATTTTGGCAGGCTCAATAGGCTTTCTCAATGCGATATTTCCACCTAAAATAGATTCAAAAGCAGTTTCTTTCCATTCCAATTTATCTTTGACAGCGGTAAAGTATTGTATGCCTTTTTGGGAGTTAAGCAGAATCATAGATGTACCTATGTTATTATCCAGGTTTTTATCCACTTTTTCAATACCCCAATAATCAGCGATGGTGATGTCGGCTATTCGTGGAAATCCCTTAAACTGACAAGTATAACATGACGGACGACAGAAGACGTTTGTGTGGTACCCACGACGAAAATCGTCATCCATGCGTACTCCATAATATGCTTTGCCATTATTGAATATAACTTTACGCGTAAGATTACGCCATCCTAATTCTTTGTTTTTAGCTTTTACATAAACTACCTTACCACCAAACTTACGTTCTAAAGAGTCAAGGTATTTGCGGTATACTTTAGGAGAGTTAACTCCTCGGCATATAAAATCTACAATAATGAGATTTACGTAATCCTTGCGCAAAAAAGAACGAAGTGCCGCCATTTGGCAAGGAGTTCCGCAAGCCAATACTTTTTCTCCTTTTTGAAGTAATGATTTTATTTCGGCATATAGTCCGGAAGCATCACTTTGAAGGTATTTAGAACTACGTAGCTTTTCTAAATCTTCAATTTTATTTGTTACGTAATTGCGTACAGAGAAATCTTTGTTATAGATAGCACCGCTTACATATCCGTTTTGTTCCAATATACCTTCTGCTAAAGCAGAAAAAGCTCCTCCGGATGTTGAATCCCAACGAATGTTCATTTTCTTGTGAATAGCAGCTATGGTATGCGGAGGAATTTCATAATCGTTTTTTTTCAATTCGTTGATATGAATTATAGGACATGCTTTCTCACATAGACCACAATCCGTACATTTGTTTTTGTCAACTTCCGGATACCAGAATCCCTCAATATCGACTTTGAATGTAATGGCCTTATGAGTACATATATCGCCGCAAGCATTGCAGCCGCAACACTGGCTTTTATCTGCAATATTTATCATTTTTTTTGTTATATAATCTACTGTATAGTAGATATTTATTATGAGGTTAGGACTGTATTGTGCAAAACATCCTTTGTGAACTCTGCCAACCGGATGAAATGAAGTCTAAATTGCTTAGTTCGGTGAAACGGAAGTCTCTAAACAGCTTCGGATAGGCTTGAATATTTATTTTCGGAAACCTTGTAGCTTGGGATAATTATGAAGTTTTTCTTCCTGACAAGTACGCTACGCTTTCGCCTCTCCCACATTTTGCAGGAAAGACGAAAGCCATAGTAATTGATAAATGCGAGGCAAAATTACGGATAACTCGTCAGAACACCAAGTATTTTGACAGGAAATTTTTTTTCCCTCGCAATGGGCAGTGGAAAAAAATCACTCTTTCAGCTTCGGAAACAGGATTTTTACCCCTTCCAGATAGATGCGCCGGGCGTTTTCGGGAGTGGTAAATTTGCTGAACGCGCTCAGAATGTGCTCATAATAGTCTATCTCATAATTATGGAGCCCTTTTTTATGTCCTCAAGATAGGACTGACTCATGTGACACTCTTCGCGGAACATTGCGCGATCAATTTTTAGAAGACGGATTTCACGACTGATGAATGCGCCGAACTCCATGTGGTCGGCGGCTTTTTTTGCTTTTAAAATCATACTGATTTCGTTTTTAAATGTTAATAAATATAATAAACTGTATATCTGTACCCAACTGTCGGGTACAGTTTTTCCGGAGGCAAAGCGTTAACTTCGCCGAGATTTTAAAAATAACAGATAATGAAAGCAAACATGACTACTCTTTCCATATACGAACTGCGAAAGACCATAGGGCTGTGGAAAAGCCGTAAAATAACAGATTCTACCATTTCGAAACTGCTGGACCTCTATTTGGGAGTCACCGCCTACATGAATGATGAAGCGGTTTACCCCGTAGAGAATTTCTACGACCTCGGCCTGTCGTTGAAGTTCAAGAATGCACGCTGCCTGGTGGAGGCGGTCAGACAAAGCCGTTCGTTCGGCATCGTTCCGGACGGCAATGTGTATGGAATGAAATCTTTCTACTCTTATCTTTGGAAAGCAAAAGATGCTGCGGAAAGTTTACCGGAAACATTACCGGAAGAATTACCGGAAAAGTTTCCGCAAGCGGATATATATAATTATAATATATATAATAATTATAAATCTACTAAAGATATTCCTAAAGGAAATCCGATTCCTGCGGAAGAATGTCTGGAAGCCGCCCGGCACTTCTTTCATGTCATCAACGAAAACCCGGTGCAGAAATTGCAGATCTTCATTCCGCTGATCAACCGCTTCCAGCAGGAGGAGGGACTGACACGCGGGGATGCCTGTGCCAACCTTGTGCACTTGGTGAACGAATTGCTGGTTCCTCATTTTGCGGGGCAGGAGCGTTTCATGAAATCCGGTCACAGCGGACGTCTGTGCTGGCTGAACAACCTGCTGAAGTCTGCCCATGGACAACGCCTGCTGAAGGATGCCGCAACCGCCGGAAGGCGGAAAAGGGAGCAGGCAATGCGTGAGATGCGGAGCGAGCAGCGCAACAATC
>OLXN01001383.1_pt1 | contig 14428 bp, 10 predicted proteins | sample 1674021 | NCBI WGS metagenome assembly OLXN01 (sample SAMEA103958137, study PRJEB25191) | human gut metagenome | biome: human-associated habitat [ENVO:00009003]; feature: intestine environment [ENVO:2100002]; material: feces | place: Germany | collected 2013/2015
AAAAAAATAATTTTCTAAAAATTTCCCCGAAAGAATATCATATCTTTCGGGGAAAGGAAATGGATTTTTATTCTTCCGTTTCTGGAATCCTGGTGGTACATATATCAGATTATTCAGGGAAACTATGCCTATCAGCCGGATTGGAAAGAGAATTTACAATGTTTTGGACTAACCATCGTGCATATTCTGATCACATGTATTATCTATGGCATTATGGGTATGTTTTGTTGTGCAACATCCTTTTATTTCCGCAACCGAAAAACGGTATATTTTGTAAGTATATTTTTCTGGCTGATTGAAATTTTAAAACCTGGCTCCCTGCTTCGCACCAACTCTATTGCTTTTTTATGCAAATATGCTATTGTAAAATTAAATATATATTCTGGAAAATATTATGTTGCCAATTAACTATTTACACGAAAGGAAAACCATGATTAAGAGTAAAAAAAATACTATAGGAATTGTGAAAGATACAATTTGTAAAATCGCCCTGAAAAAAGCAAATACAAACTGTCTTAGCCTTATGTATGAACCCCCAAAACCAAAGTGCACTTGGTATCAACCTCAAGATCAACATTATTTACATTCAAATAAGAAAGGTGGAAATTGATTATAAAAAAATATTAAGTATAATTTTAGTTATGGTATTCATGATTACTTTCAATAACAACGTATATGCTGCAGAATTAGATAATATGCAACATAACGACCAAGCATATGTGTTAAATTCATTTTCAGGAAATAACTTGGAAAGTATTTCAGTGAGATTTTAAAATCACAGAAAATCAAATTGAATTTGAACAGTTTGGAAGAAATTTTTTATTTTCTATACACAAATTAAATATGGATACAAGTGACGGGAAAAACATTCCAGATGCCAATTTTTATACAGGTATATCTTCTACTATCTTAAAAACAAATATTTTATTTGCCTACAAATACAATTTTATTGTCCTGCCAGAAATTAATATCGTATTCCAGTTCAATATGCTTGGAGCGCCGCATTCTCCTTTGAGGAAACACAAACGCTCTTAAAACAAACCGGATATCCCCACGGAATAAGAGGTTTGCGATGTTCACTATGCTTCCATTCCTTTAAATAATCCATTATTTTTCTATACATCACTGCACCTCCATGAAATGTTTACTTTTGGCATATCAATTATTCATGTAAAAATCAACGTATTTTTCATTTGTTTTTACACTAAATTGCATGAATTATTTCTAAAATTATACATTATTTAACACGATTCCCCGTATTACGATCAAATAATTAAAAAAGAAACCGGGCATCCACGTTGTAAACATGAACTCCCGGTTCCACTTTTTTAGTTAAAATTTAAATACTGCTACTCCGTAAGGCGGCAGCTTATATCCGATCGAATAATCCCGTCCATCACAAGGCTTCTTTTCTGCCTTGTAAGACAGCGGACGCTTCGTATCTTCTGTGTCGGTTCCACCAAACTGCGGATCTGCACTGTTTAATACCAGCTTATAGGTATGTCTGCCCGGCACACCTACCCGATAATCGTCACGCTCTACTGGTGTGAAACTGATCACGAAGAGCAGGTTATTCTTTCCATCCTTACTCTTTCGCACAAAGCTGTAAATACTGCGTTCGTAGTCGTTGGCATTCATCCACTCAAATCCTGCCCAGGTCGTATCCTGCTCATACAGGCATGGATTTTTGCGATACAGATGAAGCAGTGCCTTTACCCAGTCCTGCATATGTTTGTGTTTCGGATCATCGAGCAGATACCAGTCTAACTCGCGCTTCTCGCTCCACTCACGCTCCTGCGCGAATTCCTGTCCCATAAACAGAAGTTTTTTGCCGGAATGTCCCATCATGAATGCATAGCCCGCCATAAGGTTTTTAAACTTATCCCCTTCGAGTCCGGGCATCTTGTTGAGCATGGAACATTTCAGATGCACAACCTCATCATGGGATAATACCAGAATGTACTTCTCACTCTCATTGTAACTCATAGCAAAGGTCATCTTGTTGTGATTGTCCTTGCGAAAATACGGGTCAAGCTTCATATAGTCAAGGAAATCATGCATCCAGCCCATGTTCCACTTGTAGCTGAAATTAAGTCCGTCATCCTCTACCGTACCCGTCACTTTCGGCCATGCCGTTGATTCCTCTGCAATCATCACAGAACCCGGATTTCTTCCGAGAATCAGCGTATTGATGTGCTTGAAAAACTCAATGGCTTCCAGATTTTTATTTCCACCATAAATATTCGGAACCCACTGTCCATCTTCCTTACCGTAATCCAGATACAGCATGGATGCAACTGCATCCACACGAAGCCCGTCTACGTGATAATTCTCAATCCACATCAGTGCACTTCCGATCAGGAAGTTCTTGACCTCATTCTTTCCGTAATCAAAGATTTTGGTTCCCCAGTCCGGATGCTCTCCTTTGCGCGGGTCTGCATATTCATAAGTTGCAGTACCATCGAACTCTGCCAATCCATGCGCATCTTTTGGAAAATGCGCCGGTACCCAGTCAAGGATCACGCCAATCTTGTTCTTATGGCATTCGTTGACCAGATGTGCAAAATCCTCCGGTGTTCCATAGCGGGAAGTCGGTGCATAATATCCCGTTACCTGATATCCCCAGGAACCATCGTATGGATACTCGGAAATCCCCATCAGCTCAATGTGGGTATATCCCATCTCCCTGACATAAGGAATCAATGTCTTTGCCAGATCGCGGTAGGAATAAAATCCATCATCGTCCCGCCCCGGATGGCGCATCCAGGAACCCGGATGTACCTCATAAATTGCCATCGGCTGCTCATATACTTCCTCTTTGGAAAGTTTTTTTCTGGCATTCATCCATTCCGTATCGGACCAGAGAAAATTGGAAATATCCGTGACAATGGAAGCGGTCTCCGGACGGAGCTGTGCATAGTTTGCATAAGGGTCTGCTTTGTACAGCTTTCTTCCATCCTGCGCGATAATCAGGAACTTGTACATACAGCCAATCTGGACACCCGGTACAAACAGTTCGTATACGCCCATCGTCTCCGGTGTCACACGTTTCATCTCGTGGGAAGTTTCATTCCAGCCGTTAAATTCCCCAATCACGTATACACGGTCCGCATGCGGTGCCCAGACATCGAAGCATACTCCCTCTTCTCCTTCAATTGTCATTTTGTGAGCACCCATTTTGCGATAAATATCATAATGTGTTGCCTGTCCAAACAGGTAACAATCCATCTCTGTAAAATTACTCATAAATACCCTCCCTGTCTTCTCTTATCTATCTTACTCGAAATCCTTTTCCGTTAGTACAATTCTGTCATCATCCGTATAACGGCTGGCGGTCAGAATACTGATAGCTTTCTTTAACCCTCCATGTGCCTCCCGATGAATTGCTTCATCCACAATGTCTTTCACCTCTGTCAGGGTTGTAGCCTGATCCAGTCTCTGAATATTGCTGATCCGGTTATACAATGCCAGAACCGCCATGTCGTCAATTTTGTATCCAAGTTCCCTGGAATAAGAACGTGCAAACGTGACCAGCTCATCATTTGTAAAAATCGGAACTGAGATCTGTTCACTGAATTTTTTGGCAAATGTTTCATTCTGCGCAAATAATCTCTTGATGCCCTTGGATGTATCTTCCAAAATAACGAAGAGACCACTCTCATCGGCATCCAGCAGATTGGATAATTCCGATACAGTTTTTTTCTCCATATCCCCCGCCTGCTCAATAATCAGGCATCCCCCTGACACCTTATCCAGCAGCCCGCTGACATTTTTCTGGTTTAATGCTTCCGCATGGATCTTTCCAATCTTTCCATCCAAAACCCCGGTCTCCTGCTGCAGGACTTTGATCATGCTGGTGGCAAGTGTTGTTTTTCCACTTCCCTGTCCGCCTTTAATTACGAGATTCCCCCTCGATGCAGTTTCCTTATTTTTCAGATGGGACGAAGCAACTGTCAACGCTTTGCAGAGCTGATCCTCCATGCCCTTCACCGGCATAAAATACGAAAAAATCGCTTTCTGTTCATCGGTCAGTTCTACAAGCGGGATATTCTGTTTTTCCTCTTTTCCCAGATCCACCGGTGTGTCTACCTGTGGGATATGTATGGTTTTTCCTTTCCAGGAAGAGCGATCTGTTTTTCTTCTTACAAAAGCAAACTCTTCTTCCCTCTCCTGTGCAAGTGTTGGTTTCTGTGGCAGATCCTCGATCGGAACCTCCTCAAAATCCTTTTTCTTTGTTGTATCTGATTCTGTCTTTGTTTCCATTTCTTCTACACCACGATTCTCATTTAAGTTTTGGTCATCTTCTGTCACATCGGATGTCTCTTCTGCCGGTTTCTGTGCGGCAGCTTCCGTCTTTTTTTTCTGCTGGGAACGTACCATTTCTTCTAAAGATACTCCCTCTGGCCAAAGTTCTTCGGCATCTGTATCCCTGGCAGGCTGTTCCTCTTTTTTGTTCTCTTCCTCTTCTTCCTTTCGTTCTTTTGGATCATCCGCTTCCGGCGGTGTTTCCCTTTCCAGCGTCTGTGGCGGTGTTTCCGTCGTTTCCTCCACAATATCCGCCTTCTCTGCCAGTACCGCATCCAGTTTTGGCAATACTCCTGTCAGGCGGTCCATAATATCGCCTGCCTCCTGCAGTGCACGCGCTTTGGCGGATTCGAGTTTCCGCTTTCTGGCATCTTCTAGTGCAGCTTCCGCAGCCTTACGCATTTTCTCCCACTCACTCAGCACTTCCTCAATTGTCATCTGGCCTGTAATCTGATGCTCAATCATGTTTTTCTCATTTGTCATCATGCTCATCTGACCATCGGAGTCTTCTCCCAACAACTCTTTGAAATTTGTCTTGAGTGAACCATCAATCTCCTCATCTGTCTCAATGTGCCGTGTATTCTGTTCCAGCTGTGCCTCAGGCTTTTCTTCCTCCATCTGCATTTTCAGATAAGGGACATCTTCCACCATACGGTTGATATTGTCCAGCGTATCCGTGACCGTCTCTTTTTCGGTTGCATCCATGATCTGCTGCATACCCTTTGCAATTTCCGCCTGAAGATTGACGGTATTAAACCGTTCTGTGTTTACTTCTACTTTTGGAATTGCGACCGGATCATGCACGGTCTCCCCAGCACGCGCCATCTCCTCCACATCAATGTGTGTCAAACCTGCTCTGTCATCTTTTGCCTGACAAAACGACCGATACTTTTCTTCCTGTGTTTTTGTCAATGGCTGATACAGCATTTTCAGTTCCAATGCACGCTCTACATATGGCCCGTCTCCAAACCAGAGAACCAGCTCATCACATGCATCAATACACTTCTCACTCATCCCTGCTTTGTGATACAGATAAGCAAGCTCATATGCCCACTCTTCCGTGTATTCCTGTTCCTTGAGTTCTTCAAGAATCGGTATCAGTTCTTCATAAGAAGCCCCCTGTGCCTTCTGTATATCATAGCGAAGCACATATTTAAGGGTGTCATGAGGCGCAATCTCCACAAACTCATCGTAATAATCCTGTGCCGCCTGAAAATCTTTCATCTTGACCGCCACTTCCGCAAGACGGTAAATAATCATTCTTCCGATCGGCGAGCGATCATATGCCATCAGCAAAACTTCCCGGCTCTCCTCATAACGCTGTACTTTTTCGTACACTTCCCCAGCTTTTACCAGACCATTTACATTTTTAACCTTATTCCAATTGATGGTATCTGCAATATCTGCTGCCTCATCGTATTTCTCTTCCGCATAGCGGGATTTCATCTGATCAAGCTTCAGATTATATTCGTATTTGTCCAATTGTTATCTCCTTAAAGTATCCCCAAACAGGTCTATCTGTCTATTTTCAAGTATACCATAGGCGGCAATTAGTGTCAAAAAATAATCCGAAAAAAAGAGCTGCACACAAACGCGTACAGCCCTTGAAATTACTGGTTTTTCTTTGTTTCGTCTTTCTTCCCGGAATCTTTTAAAGTTCTCTTTTTCTTTTGTTTTTCCCCGTAATATATGATCGCACCGGTTGCCTCATTCACACCGGCCGCCTCCACATATGCCTCCGTTACGGTTGTAAGATTTTTCTTTCGTATGCTGTGGTTTACCAGTCTGCGGATAATATAGTAAATCATCGCAAACACCGGAACCCCAAGCAGCATTCCCAGAAATCCAAACAGTCCGCCTCCGATCAGAATTGAAAACATTACCCAGAATGCAGACAATCCGGTGGAATTTCCTAAAATCTTCGGTCCAATGATATTTCCATCCACCTGCTGCAGAACGATAATAAATATCAGCAGATACAACGCATGCAGCGGACTCTGGATCACAACCAGAAGAAGTGACGGAATCGCACCGATAAACGGTCCAAACACCGGAATGACATTGGTTACTCCAATGATAACCGCAACCAGTATCGTATCCGGAATATGCAGGATCAGACATCCAAAATAACAGATTACTCCGATGATGGCAGAATCTATAATCTTTCCAATGATGAAACCACCAAATACTTCATCTGCCTTGTGGAAAACTTCGATAATAATATTTCCCTGTTTTGGCTTAAAGATCGCATACACAATCTTTTTGCCCTGTCCCACCAGGCTTTCTTTAATGGATAAGACATAAACAACAACAATAATTCCAATGATGAAGTTTAATATGGATTTGACCATCGTGATTACACCGGAAGTAATCTGCAGCAGATATTGCTGCATCTGTGGAAGCAGATCGTTCGTTGCCCAGTTTTCCACATAATCCGTCAGCTTTGTCAGCATATCACTGATGGTATCTGTCACTCCATAGGCTCCGAGTTTTCCGCTTTTCACCATACGGATCAGGCTCTCCACATTACCAGGCAGTGCTTCCACCAGCCCGGTAACACTTGATACCACCGAAGGAACAATTGCCGCAATCAAAAGCACCAGGATCACCAGAAGAAACAGGATTGCCCCGGCAATGGACAATCCACGTGCCACTTTAGCCGCTGATTTTTCTGATTTCATTTTCTTTTTCAGAAACGGCAGCCAGTGCCGCTCCTGAAATTTCATAACCGGGTTAAGCAGATAAGCAAGTCCCAGTCCGATAATAATCGGCTGCAATGCACCTGTAATCAGATGCCAGGTATCTGCAACCCCCTTGTACCGGAGCACCAGGAAGAAAAATACGGTACAACAGGCAAAGGTGAGAAATACCATCAATCCGATTTTAATCAGAAGAACCGTCTGACGCATGCCATCCTCACTCTGTTTGATCTGTTCCATCTGTTTTTGTTTTTCCACGTCTGTCATACAAGATCTCCTATCCGCGGTAATAATTGATCAGGCAGCCTTTGAGAATAATATCTTTCTCATCCGGTGTCAGTTCTCCCATACGCAGGGTAAATGGCTTTAAAGCACCATCCTTTACCACATATGCCTCAAATTCTGTTTTTCCGTCTGCGATCGCCTCACGGATCTTTGGAACAAACAGGTAATCCAGATTGTGGAACGGAAGCTCTCCCTGATCAATAACAAACGGGATCATACCCCAGTTAATCAGGTTGGAACGGTATCTCTTGGTCGCATATTCATTTGCAATGTTTGCCCATCCGCCAAGTACCTTCTGGCAGGAAGCCGCCTGCTCACGCGCAGAACCGTCTCCCGGTTTTACTGCAAAAATCGTACTTCCAAAACCAACGTTTGAGCGGTTGACATCGGAGAACGTTGCACGGATGGTATCCATAACCGGATGAATCTCCGGAAGTGCATCTCCCGGACAGGTATCTGCCTCGACAGCCTTCTGTGCCTTCTGTACTTCCTTGGCACGTCCAACATATTCCGGATCCTTTCTGGAAAGTGCAAACTCTGCCAGTCCCAGTGGGTTGGAACGGAAAGAGGATGTCTCTCCGGAAGGAATCAGCTCGTCCGTTGTGGTCACCGGATCGTGAATCTCGGAAACAACTTTCAGCACAAGATTCTCCGGAAGCGGGCTCATAGCCGGCCAGTCCTTGATATTTGGTCCAAACTGAATCTCTACGTCCGGATCTGCCACACCCTTGCTGTCAAATACACGGTTTTCATAAATGGTCTTATCAAAGAAGTATTTCGGCTTGCTGTAGTTTACATCAATATCGGTAGCTGCGGTAAGGAATCCCTTATTTGCAGCGGTTGCAGCGATAGAACGCGCATCCATCAGTGCTACGGAAGCAACCTGTCCGTTCTGTACCTTAGATCCCTCACGATTCGGGAAGTTACGTGTAGAATGACGGATAGAAAATGCATTATTTGCAGGTGTATCTCCGGCACCAAAGCACGGTCCGCAGAATGCAGTCTTGACAATGGCACCTGTCTCTAACAGATTGGCAACGGCACCGTTCTTAACCAGTTCCATATAAATCGGAGTGGAAGCCGGGTAAACACTCAACGTAAACTCGTCCGCTCCAATGGAAGTGCCCTTTAAGATGTCTGCTGCATCGCAGATATTTTCAAATCCACCACCGGCACATCCGGCAATGATACCCTGATCTACATACAGTCTTCCGTTCTTTACTTTGCTCTTTAAGTCAAGGTCTACTTTTCCATCAAAACTTACCTGTGCACGCTTCTCACAGTCATCGAGAATATCCATCAGGTTTGCATTTAATTCCTCGATCGTGTATGTATTGCTTGGATGGAACGGCATGGCGATCATTGGCTTAATCTCGCTTAAATCAAGTTCGATAAAACTGTCATAGTATGCAACTTCTCCCGGATTCAGTTCCTCGAAATCTCCGGTTCTTCCGTGAATCTCATAGAATTCCTTCACCTGGTCATCGGTTCTCCAGATGGAAGACAGACAGGTTGTTTCTGTTGTCATAACATCGACACCGATACGGTAATCAACACTCAGATTGGACACGCCCGGTCCGACAAACTCCATCACTTTATTCTTTACAAATCCGTTGGCAAATACTTCACCGATAATGGCAAGTGCGATATCCTGCGGACCGACACCCTTCTGCGGGGTACCTGTCAGGTAAATGCCGACAACTCCCGGCATATCAATATCGTAAGTCTTATTCAAAAGCTGCTTTACAAGCTCCGGACCACCTTCTCCAATTGCCATGGTTCCCAGTGCTCCGTAACGGGTATGGGAGTCTGATCCAAGGATCATCTTTCCGCCGCCTGCAAGCATTTCTCTTGCGAACTGGTGAATAACTGCCTGATGAGGAGGAACATAGATTCCACCGTATTTCTTTGCACATGTCAGTCCAAACATATGGTCATCTTCGTTGATGGTTCCACCGACTGCACACAGACTGTTGTGACAGTTGGTGAGTACATAAGGAATCGGGAACTTCTCAAGACCTGATGCCCTGGCGGTCTGGATGATGCCGACAAATGTAATATCATGGGAAGTCAGCTTATCAAATTTGATCTGCAGTTTTTCCATGTTGCCGGATGTATTGTGACTCTTTAAAATTCCGTATGCAATGGTTTGTTTCTTTGCATCTTCCGGTGTAACAGTCTTTCCTGTCTTTGCATTGACAGCAGATGCCGCTTCCGGTGAATTAATGACAACATCCCTGCCGTTGACCAGGTATGCGCCGTTCTCGTATAACTTCATAGTTTCCTCCTTGTTTTCGAAATCATGGTTAATGATAATTATATAATAAAATGTATTTTTATGCAACGACTGCAAACGTAATGGATGCCGCAAACAGATCGCCATCTACCAGGATTGCAAACTCACCGCCCATCAACTGTGTAAGATTCTTTGCAATGGACAGTCCAAGACCGCTTCCCTCTGTCGTGCGGGATTCCTCTCCCCTCACAAAACGCTCCGTCAGGTCTTTCCTCGCCGCTCCCTGTTCCGGCAGCGGATTTTTCGAAATATTTTTGATACGGAAAACCGCATTGTTCTCCTCTACTTCCAGATCTACATAAACCCTGGTATTTTCGAGTGCATATTTTGCCGCATTGGTATACAGATTTTCAATTGCACGGTAGAGCTGCCGTCCGTCTGCCCGGATCATCACCGAATTGTGCGGCAGTTTCGTCACAATGGTCAGCCCCCGTGCCTCAAAACGTTCATTGAACTCACCCCCCGTCTGGTACAGTAGTTCTACCAGATCGATGGTCTGCATATCCAGCTGGATATTTCCGGAACTGATCTTTGATGCTTCGACCAGATCCTCCGTCAGCTGTTTCAGCCGCTGGGATTTTTCATCCAGAACCCGGATATAATTACGTGCATTTTCGTTTTCCAGGTTTTCACGTTTGAGCAGATCCACATAATTGACAATGGAAGTAAGCGGTGTTTTGATATCATGGGAAACATTCGTGATCAGGTCTGCCTTCATCCGTTCATTCCGGATCCGCTCCTGAATGGCTTCGCTCAGCCCTGCACGGATATTATTCACAGAAGCTGCAATGCCTCTTTCCTGTCCGTGAAACTGTTCCACATCCAGTGTCGTATCCAGTGCCCCTGCCGCAATTTTTTCAATTGCATGCTGGATCTCATATCTTTCGCGCGCCTTACGCGTACACAGTCTGGGATTCTGTCCGGAGATAAACACCCGTCTCAGGAAGCTTCCTGCCTGATAGATCAGACTGTATGTCAGAAGGGTATTGTTTTTGACCCGCCGGACAATGCTCATATAAAACAGCAGGAATACAACATCGACCAGATACCCGACTGTTCCGACCGCTACCATCAGTCCGGACAGTTCAAACTGGATGTCATGGAGATTTCTCCCCAAAAAGAGCACAAGATAAATGAATGCCACAAAAAGCACCATCTGGATATCCGTATAAATTTTATCGATCCAGGTCAGGTAAATGGTTGCATCCTCCTCCGACCGGCGCCCTGCAACACCTGTCAGATAGGCAAGAAATACAAAGCTTCCGACCATGCCGATCACCATAAACAGGCTGAGAATCCTCAGCCCTCCGATATGTCTGCGCAGATTGTATCCGATCCCATAGATTCCGCAAAGCATCATAATCAGGAACATCTGATGCATGACAATGGCTGCGCCCTTTTTTCCGCTGGAGAATTCTTTCATAGACAGCTACGCCCCCGCTTCGATTTTATAGCCGACACCCCAGACCACTTTCAGATACCGCGGTTCTTTCGGATTGATTTCGATTTTTTCCCGGATATGCCGGATGTGGACAGCAACTGTATTGTCAGCGCCAATTGCTTCTTCATTCCAGATTTCCTCATAAATCTGACTGATGGAAAATACTTTTCCTTTATTTTTCATTAAAAGCAGAAGGATGTTGTATTCGATCGGAGTCAGTTTGACCTCTTCCCCATCTACCGTAACTTTTTTTAATTCATCGTTAATAACCAGGCCGCCGGCTTCATAAACGGCATCACCGGAAGGGGTGCTCGAAAGTGTGGTATAACGCCGCAGCTGTGACTTCACACGGGCAACCAGTTCCAGCGGATTAAACGGCTTGGTCACATAATCGTCCGCCCCCACGTTCAGCCCCAGAATCTTATCCGCATCTTCTGTCTTGGCAGACAGGATGATAATGGGAATGCTGCTTGTTTTACGTGCCTGGAATGTCGCACGGATTCCATCCAGTTTCGGCATCATCACATCGATCACCATCAGATCAATTTTCTTTGTGCGAAGCATATCCAGAGCCTGTTCCCCGTCATATGCTTTTACTACCTGGTATCCTTCCTGAATCAGGTAAATCTCAATTGCGTCTACAATTTCCTTGTCATCATCACACACCAGAATCGTCATGCGGATGTCCTCCTATCAGGTTCTTGATCTTGTTCTGAAAGCCGGCGGATTTTTCTTTTTCTTCTGCCGCTTCCTGTTCTTCCTGTTCATCTTTCCACTTAAAATAATCAGCATCCAGATTCACACGCAGTTGTTCTTCCAGCTGCTTTAACTCTTCATCGTCATCTTCTACCGTAACCGGTGCCGGAATCTCCGGCTTCGGCGACAGCTTCTTTGGTTTTTCCACCGGCTTTTCCACCGGCTTTTCTACTGGTTCTTCCGCAAGGTCTTCTACCGGTTCTTCCGGTACGGAAAGTCCAAGCTTATCCAGATATTCCTGGTTAATCTTAATATCGGTCTGCCGGTTTGCGTAAATTGCTTTTTCTTCCCGCTTCTCCTGCTCGTACTCCGGTCTTCCTTCCATCTTTTCCTTCTCAATCTCGCGGTTTCGCTCCTCGATGATCTTTAAGTACTTTTCGGTATCAACCAGATCCTGCAGCTGTCCTTTGAGTTCGGACTTGTTGGTTCTTAATTCCTGTTCTTCTTTTTCCATCTGTTCTTTAATTTCCTGATAGATGGCACCGACCTTTTTGTCTGCCTCCTGCATGATATCCTGCATACGGTTTAACGTTTCATCCATATACATGACAGATGCCGCATAAATGTCCTCTGCCTTACGGCTTGCATCCCAGATGATCTGATCTCCCTTTTTATGGAAATCGCGCTCTGCCTTATCACGGCTTCGAATGGTCAGCTCGTATTCATCCATAATCTGATAAATACAGGTATTTAATTCTGCCAGCAGATCAATCACCTGCTGCTTATCTATGATAACTTTACTCGGCTCTTTCGGATACGGCTCACTCTTCGACAGCAAAACGTGAAGACTGCGCAGTACCTTTTCCGTATTGTCCTGTGCTCCCATGTGTCCTGATTCCTTCCATAATAGATAATTCCGTACTTTCTATTATAATCAATCCCCCTATAATACGCAATATTTTAGATTCTTAGGTTTTTCTAAATTTTATTACACAAAACTTTATTTTTTACAGACACAAGGTTATAATAATTTTTTGAAAATGAACCTGTTTAATAAAGGATATATACTATGAATATCGTCAAAACTTACGGAAATTATATTAAAAAATATGCCGGCACCCACCCGGCAGTTTCACGCAAAATGATTGACATCGGATTACATCTCGAACAGTTCCGGACTGAACATTTTGCAGAAAAAACAATGCCGAAAGCATATCAGAAGCTGAATACGCTCGGCGTAAAAAATACGCTTCATGCGCTGGAATACCCGGAATCCACGGTCTGGTGCAATCTGTTTGCACCCGTGGAAATTTTCCAGTGCTTCGGACTCAGTGCGCTTTCCATGGAATGTCTTTCCTCGTTTCTCTCAGGATTTACGTGTGAAGACTATTTTATCGACCGCGCAGAAAGCCGGGGAATTGCCTCCACGCTCTGTTCCTATCACAAAGATTTTATCGGTGCCGTAGACTCCAGAATTATTTCACCTGCCAGACTCGGTGTGACAACTTCCATGATTTGTGACGGCAATATTAACACATTCCGCTATGTCAGCCGGCACACGGATCTTGACACTTATGTGATCGATGTGCCGGACAGCTGTTCTCCGGAAGCCGTGGAATATGTGACCATGCAGCTGAAAGAACTGATTCAGAAACTGGAAGCACTGACCGGAAAACGTCTGTCCATGGATGACCTGTCGGAAACACTTGCCCGCGAAAACCAGTCGAAAGCTTATTACAAAGAGTTTTTAAAACTGCAGGCAGAGCGCTATTATCCATCGACACTGACTCTGCAGATGTACATGCTTTTTGCCACCCACTTAAACATCGGAACACCGGAAACACTTGATCTGTTCCGCAGTTTTGCCGAGGATATCAAACAATATCCAAAATATGACGGCACCCGGATTGTGTGGGTACATCTGCTTCCTTTTTATCAGGAAACACTCAAACACTATTTTAACCTGAACAGAGATTACCAGATCCAGTGTACCGAAATGAACCTGGATTACATGGACGAACTGGATACCACCCACCCACTGGAAGCACTTGCCACTAAAATGCTAAACAATCTCTATAACGGTCCATACGAAAAAAAAGCAAATATGCTCGTAAAACTGGCAAAAGAAATGCATGCCGATGGCGTCATTAACTTCTGCCACTGGGGCTGTAAGCAATCTGCCGGCGGAGTATTCCAGCTTCGCGAAACACTCAAGGCCGCGGATATTCCACTGCTCGTTCTGGATGGCGATGCCATGGACCGCCGGAACAGCCATGACGGACAGATCAAAACCCGTCTGGAAGCTTTTCTGGAAATTCTGGATAAAGAGAGGAATTCATCATGTTAGGTTATGTATGTAAATATACCCCCATGGAATTATTTGAAGCCATGGACACGGAAATCACACGTCTGGAAGGTAAATAGTAACCCGAGAATCCCATTTGTAACCCAAGACTCCCCATTTGTAAATGAAAGTCCTGTTTTGTAACCGAGATTCCCGGTTTGTAAATGAAAGTCCCGCTTTGCAAGCAAGATTCCCGAATTTTCATTTCCATTACGATATGATATAATACGTTCAGCAATAAATTTGCGTACGACAACCAGAGATCAATTCCCTCTCGAAATTTTTGTATTCGGAGAATCCATCCCTGTTTTGATTGGATAGAGTTGTTCTATTCTGGCTCTGACGGCACTCAGCAAATTTAT
>OLXN01001394.1_pt1 | contig 14348 bp, 10 predicted proteins | sample 1674021 | NCBI WGS metagenome assembly OLXN01 (sample SAMEA103958137, study PRJEB25191) | human gut metagenome | biome: human-associated habitat [ENVO:00009003]; feature: intestine environment [ENVO:2100002]; material: feces | place: Germany | collected 2013/2015
ACCAAGAGCTACGGCATGGCGGGCATCCGGCTGGGGTACTGCCTGTGCGCCGACAATGCGTTACTGCGCCGCATGGCGGCCGCGTCCCCGCCGTGGAACGTGTCCTCGCCGGCCCAGAGTGCCGGTGTGGCGGCGCTGGCGGAGCGGGACTTCCTGCAAAGGACGCTGTCCCTCGTCCACACGGAGCGGCGGTGGCTCACGGATAACCTGACGGCGCTGGGCTTCTGGGTATGCCCGTCCCATGCCAATTACCTGCTGTTCCGTGGGCCGCTGGGGCTGCGGGAGGACCTGCTGCAGCAGGGTATCGCCATCCGTGGCTGTGGGAATTACAACGGGCTGGGTGACGGGTGGTATCGCATTGCGGTGAGGCCTCACGGGGAAAATGAAGCATTGATAACGGCCATCCGGCAATTCTGCAAGGAGAAATCACTATGGCAATGAATATTATGATTCAGGGGACCATGTCCAATGCGGGAAAGAGCCTGCTGGCGGCGGGACTCTGCCGCGTTTTGAAGCAGGACGGCTACCGCGTGGCACCGTTCAAGAGCCAGAACATGGCGCTGAACTCCTTCATCACCAAGGACGGCGGCGAGATGGGCCGGGCGCAGGTAGTGCAGGCAGAGGCCGCCGGGATCGAGCCGGACACCCGCATGAATCCCATCCTGCTCAAGCCCACCACCGACGTGGGCAGTCAGGTCATCGTCAACGGACAGGTGCGGGGCAATATGCAGGCCATGGAGTACTTCCACCGCAAGCGGGACTACATCCCCGCTGTGCTGGAGGCCTACAACAGTCTGAACTCAGAGTATGACGTGATCGTCATTGAGGGGGCAGGCAGCCCTGCGGAGATCAACCTCAAGCAGGATGATATCGTCAATATGGGCCTTGCCAAGCTGGTGGACGCGCCGGTGCTGCTGGTAGGCGACATCGACCGGGGCGGCGTGTTCGCCCAGCTCTACGGTACGGTGGCACTGCTGGAGGAGGACGAGCGCCGCCGCATCAAGGGCGTGGTGGTCAACAAATTCCGGGGTGACCGGGCCATTCTGGAGCCGGGACTGAAGACGCTGGAGCAGCTGTGCGGCATCCCGGTGGCGGGGGTCATCCCCTACGCCCACGTAGACATCGACGATGAAGACAGCCTGACCGAGCGGTTTGACCGCTCCAAAGAGCGAAAGCTCTTGGATATCGCGGTAATCCGCGTGCCGCGCATCTCCAATTTCACGGATTTCAGCCCCTTCGAACATTACGGAAACGTGTCGCTGCGCTATGTGGATCAGGTGAGTGACCTGCACCAGCCGGACATGATCCTGCTGCCGGGTACCAAGAGCACCATTGCCGACCTGCGGTGGCTGCGGCAGTCCGGTCTGGAGGCGGCCATTTTGAAGGCGGCTGACGCCGGCACGCTGGTTTTTGGCATCTGCGGCGGCTATCAGATGCTGGGGCGCACCGTGTCCGACCCGGAGCATGTGGAGGCCGCCGGTGTCACGGAGATCAACGGTTTGGGTCTGCTGGAGATGGACACCGAATTTCGGGGTGAAAAGGTGCAGACCCAGACGCGAGGCGTCTTTTACGGTGTGGAGGGAATGCTCTCCGGCCTGAACGGACTCGCCTACGAGGGGTACGAGATCCACATGGGCCGCAGTCAGCAGCAGATGCCCGCCCTCACCGGCAGCAGAAACGTATACGGCAGCTATGTCCACGGCATTTTTGGCGCGCCGGGCATCACGGATACGATCCTGAAAGCACTGTGCGCCAGAAAGGGCGTGTCCTTTGACGCGCTGGCAACCTTTGACGCCTGCGGCTACAAGGAACGGCAGTACGACCTGCTGGCGGACGTGGTACGCGGCGGACTGGATATGTCCTTTGTCTACCGGGTGCTGCGCCGGGAAGTATAACGAAACAAGTTCCAATGGAAAAAGGGGGAGAGAGTTGAGCAGGATATTATGCGTGATTGACGGCATGACGGATCCCCACTTTCAGGTGGAACGATATGGCCATCTAGCGTCCATGGGTTCTGTGCGGTATGTGGATACCTGCGGCGGCTTCTCACCGGAAACACTGCACTGCGTACTGCGCCTGTTGGGGGTAACGGATCTGCCGGTACATCTCCGAGGCTATGTAGAGGCGCTGGGGGCCGGAATCCCCGTCCGGCCCGATGACCTGCTACTGCGGGGCAGCTACTACACGCTGGATGGAGAGGGCTGCTGTACCATGCCTTGCTGCGCCCCGGCAAAGGTAGAGGATCCTGCATTTACCTATTACCGGCTGGGCGGCTATCAGGCACTGCTGGTATTTCCCCACATGGCGCATACTGTGAATAACATTGTAACGCAGATTCCTTCCGGCGGGCAGCGGGCACTGTGCCCGCAGGGAAGCTTGGTACTGCGCCATGCCTTTGAAAGACTGCTGACGAAAGAACGATGTATGCTTCTGTGGGGACAGTCTGTTCCGGTAGCACTGCCGCCATTTCCCCAGAAGAGCGCCGTGATCTGCGGCAAGGAGTTGGTAAAGGGGATTGCCCGGCTGCTGCACATGGAGCTTTTCCCGGTAAAGGGGGCTACTGGCGATGTGGATACGGATCTGGACGCCAAGACAGAGGCAGCCCTGCGAGCGGCGGAACGCTGCCCCTTTGTGCTGCTGCATATCAACGGGGCGGATGAAGCGGCCCATCGCCACGATTCGGCGGAAAAGGAGACTTTCCTGCGCCGGGTCGATGATAGGGTGCTCTCCCGGCTGTTGGCGTCTGAGCATGAGATTGTGGTGGCCTCCGACCACGGAGCTGATCCAGAAAGCGGAGCCCATCTGGGTGGCCCACAGCCTTTTTTTACCAGCCGTTAAATGGTAATAGTCAAGATATGAAGACTGCATAACGGCGGCAAGGCTTAAAATCAAAACCACTGGCTTATGACTACAACGGAAAGCGCGTCAAGCCCCAGCAGAAAACCGTCCATCCGCCGGAGGAACTAACGCCCAAGCAGGTGAAAAAATGGCTCAACGAGCAGGCAGTCCTCTTTGAGCGGGAATGCCGCCACACGCCGCAGCCCGTCCAGCAGCTCACGCTGGCAAAATACATCGACCTGTGGCTGGAGACGGTTGCACCCAGCAAGCTGGCGAAGTCCACCATCCGCCGTGACCGGCAGGACATCGAGCGCATCCTTCCGGCGCTGGGCCACTACAAGCTCACCGAGCTGCGGCCGGAACACTTCCGAAATTTCTACGCAGAGCTGCGAAAAGTCATCAGCATTGAAACGAAAAAGCCACTCTCCGAGTACACCATTGAGGGCGTGTACGCGACGCTGTGCAGCATCCTCTCTGATGCCGTGGAGGGTGGCTTTCTTTCGCATAACCCGGCTTGGCGCACCTACCGCTACACTGGGCGCAAGTGCGAAAAAAAGATCGCGGACGAGGAAACGGCGCAGAAGATCATCGCCGCCTTGGAGGATGAGAGCATCAAGTATGAGACCTACTTCAAGCTCATCATCGCCACGGGGATGCGTCGGAGCGAGTGCTGCGGATTGAAATGGTGTGACATTGATTGGGAGCAGCGTTCCATCCACATCTGCCGCAACGCTGTAAAAATTACCGGCGATGAGATATTCGTCAAGGAACCCAAGACCCGCTCCGGGGACCGATATGTCTACTTCTCCGCCGAGATGGAAAGTCTCCTGCGGGAGTACCAAAAAGAATGCCGGTATATCACCGAAACCTATGACCAGCGGCAGCTGACCGCTGATGACTTCCTGTTCCGCCGTCAGGGAACGCAGCTCCCTATGACGCCCACCACCTTCACCTACCGCTTCAAGCTGATCCTCAAGAAGAACTGCTTGCCGCAGGAGCTGAACGTCCATTCCCTCCGACACACCGCCGCCAGCCTCATGATCGCAGGCGGTGCGGATGTAGCAACGGTAGCAGGCATCCTCGGCCACAGCCAGCCCTCCACCACGCTGGATATCTACACACACGCCTTCGACAAGAACAAAAAGGCCGCCAGCGCGGGATTGCAGGAAATGCTGGAGATATGACATAGCGTAATAGCTCAGTTGGATCGCAAAATGTGCAGTAGTGGTCAAATCAGGTTTCAATTCCCCTAACTTTCTGCATATAAAAACCGTCTCAAGCATATTGCTTGAGACGGTTTTTGGTACGCCCGACTGGATTCGAACCAGCGGCCTTTAGAGTCGGAGTTATCAGGCCGTCAAGCCGCGAACCGTTGTGGCACAATGGTTTGGTGGGAATTGCACAAATTTCCACCATTTTGAAGAAAAACCTCGGAAGCCTTGCAAGGCAGGGCTTCCGAGGTTTTTCGCGGTAGTAGTCAAACAGTAGTCTGGATAAAATGCGGGTTCAGCAGCCCAGTTCAGCTGAATATCTTTACCCTCTATCCCTGGATCAGATCAGCGGCATCGCATCCAAGTACTTTGGCAAGGTCAAGCACAATACCGGCCTGCGCTTTTGCAAGTTCGTACTGCTTCTGTTCGTAGAGCTGGATCATTCGCAAGGAGACTCCGGATGCTTCACTGAGCTGCTGCTGTGTCAGCCCTCTCGCCTTCCGTGTAAGCTGTAGCTTAGACTTACGGCTACCCTTGTTCCTTTGAATGATCTCATCTGCACTCTCCACGAATTTGCTTACATCCGCTTCGTGCAGGATATATAGAGACATCACTACCGATAGTGTCAATCCGTATTCTACCATATCGCTGAAGCGTCGGTTTGTTTCCCACTGGTAATAGGCAAGGATCCATCCGGCCCAGTACTCTCTCCCCTTTGAGGATAGATGGGGCTGATGACGCTCACTCTGCATATTCACGGCAGCAAGCACAGCGTCTGCCAGTTCGACCCCCGACATTCCTGCAACATACTTCGGATTTCCATTCTCGAATTTTGAGGCAATTCCGGAGGAAATGAACCAGCCAAAGAAGTCATCCGGTGCATAGCCGAGTGTACACACGGCGTACTCGACCATATCTCCGAGATTGGCCATTGCATCATCCAAGTATAATTCGTTGTAGGCGTTCATCTTCATTCCCCCATTCTTCCCGAATGATGTCCAGCACATATTTTTCAGACAAAACCGTTTCACGATCCTTCTCTTTTGCAAAATCCTCGCGTGCTTTACTGTCTCGTGCCAGCTTCTTCGGATAATACATATCACACGGTGCAGGAATGGCTTCCTCAAATGTAAATCGAGCAAACGCTTTTCCCGACATCGCAACGATCTGTTCGCCCAGCTTCCCAAGTAACATCGCTTTTTCAAGCTGTTGGAGAGAAATCGTATTATTCAGAAACGCACTTGCAAATGAGAAATAAGAATCGTCTGCCCGATATCCTTTGATGACATCATACTGCTTATACTCTACCGCAAAATGCTCGTCAATATACTGCTTGGCTTGCCTTGCGACTGCCCCGCCAATACGGAACTTCCGATTATTCAGCAGCACATAAAGCCAATTGAGAATATGATAATTACCTCCTGTAAGCGAGAGGATAGACAGGCCGTTTAAATCAAAGGCATATCGATTTGCAAAGCCATCCGCTTCAGCGGAACAAGCCCACTCCTTTGCAAGCTCCACACTCTCAGTACAGTAGAACCCCAGTCCGTAATCGTTGTTTGGGTTTCCTTTGCCAATAACAGGCTGTTGGATAATTTGACTGGAACCATGATAAACGCAGATTATTTTATTCATAGCTGTGCCTCTTTCACGAGCCTATCGCTCCACTGATAGTTTTAACCCGAATTGATTATATCGCTATGGCGATAGTTTGTCAACAAGAAAACTTGTGGTGTTTCTCTGTCTGCAACGATATCTGTTGTTTCGACGTAACCGCCACAGCAAATGACGCATAGACACACATGAGACAATTAGTAAGATCTCTCATACCAAGTATATTTTTCGTTTCCTGACCGATACTTTAACTATAAAAACGAAAGATAAGGATGGTCAGCATATGAATAATATGGATTTAGGATACGAAATGTTTTGCTATCAATGTGAGCAAACAGCGAACGGAAAGGGCTGCACAAAGCTTGGGGTTTGCGGAAAGACACCGGAAATCGCCAATCTGCAGGATTTGCTGATCTTTCAAATCAAAGGGATCAGCTGTTACGGAAAAGTTCTGCAAGATGAGGGACAGCATATCGATAAAAATATCATACGGTTTATCGAAAATGTTCTTTTCACAACGCTGACGAATGTTAATTTTGATTCGAAAGTACACGTGGAATTATTGAACGAATCACAACGGATAAAAGAAAATTTGAGAACAATCACAGGAGAGCTTCACAATCAGACATCATACGCCACTTATGATCTTCCCGAAACAAAAACACAAATGCTAAAGGATGCTCAATTCGCGGGAATTATGTATGATAAATCCCTTGACCCGGATATTCGCTCATTGAGGCAAACCATTTTATACGGACTGAAAGGTATCAGCGCCTATGGGCATCAGGCAAGAGAACTGGGCTATTACAGTGATGAGGTAGATGAATTTTATATTCAGGCATTGGAAGCTCTCACAGACGATAACCTTACAGTGGAAGAACTGATCCGAATGACCATGCGCACCGGAGAAGCGGCAATTGAGGTTATGAAAAAATTGGATGAAGCCAATACTGCAGTTTACGGAAATCCGGCACCCCATAGGGTCAATATCCATATGAGGAAAGGACCCTTTATCGTTGTTTCGGGACATGATTTGAAGGATTTGGAAATGCTGCTGGAACAAACAAAGGGAACGGGGGTCAATGTGTATACACACGGTGAAATGCTGCCGTGCCACGGATATGAGGGATTAAAAAAATACCCCCACCTTGTCGGAAATTTCGGTGGTGCGTGGCAAGATCAACAAAAACAATTTGATGATCTTCCGGGATGTATTCTAATGACGACGAATTGCCTTATGCGGCCGAGAGAGAGCTATAAAGGCCGAATTTACAGCACGAATGTAGTGGGCTGGGAAGGGGTAAAACACATTGGGAAAAGAGAAAACGGTGAAAAGGATTTCAGTGAAATCATTCAGCAGGCAATAGAATTGGGCGGCTATCCGGAGGATCAGGAGCCCCACGAGATACTTGTCGGATTCGGGCATCATTCGGTATTAAGCGATTCTGACAAAATCGTAGCGGCAGTAAAAGCAGGAAAAATCAGACATTTCTTTCTTATTGGCGGCTGTGACGGAGCAAGACCCGGTCGAAACTATTATACAGAGTTTGCTAAGATGGTCCCGAAAGACTGCGTGATATTAACGCTCGCATGCGGAAAATACAGATTTAACAAACTGGATTTCGGTGAAGTAGCGGGTCTGCCGAGACTTTTGGATGTCGGGCAATGCAATGATGTATATTCTGCCATACGGATCGCAACAGGTTTAGCAGATGCTTTTGGTACCGATGTAAACGGATTGCCTTTGTCGTTGATCGTATCATGGTACGAACAAAAGGCTGTTGCTGATTTTCTGGCATTATTGAGTCTGGGAATTAAAGGCACATATTTAGGCCCTACCCTGCCGGCATTTTTGAGCCCGAATGTGCTTCAGTATTTAGTGGACACATTCGACTTGCGGCTTATTACCAATGCTGAGGATGACATTAAGACCTGCCTGAAACAGAATATTTGAGAAATCAGGAACCGTCAATGCACTTTGATAGTAACCGTAGAACCTGACAGCGCACAGTATAAGAGAGCTGGCACGAGCCAGCTCTCTTTAATCTTTTGACATCCTGCATTTATCCAGTGCGTGGACGGCGTGAGGTGTTCCTCCCATGTTGTGTCCATCTCGCTCAACTTAGGTGCGCTTTGCACCCCCCACAAAAGATATCGGTACGGATCCAGACCGTTTTCCTTTGTTGTTTCAATCAGACTATAGGGAAATTGTTTCAAGCGATCTGATTTACGCATAATAAACAATCGGAAAGGCTGCTGTCAAACGACGGCGGCTTTTCTTTTTCGGGAAGTATTCAAGAAGTCATAAAGTTCCGTGAGTAATGGAAGAAGGCAGCGTTTACGAAAATGTCACAATTCAACGCAGAAAGCCTCAAATACCACTTGCTTTTTCATTCTCAATATGATACTATTAGTACGGATACTAAAACTTTTATAGAGAGGTGATTTATTTGCGAAGAAGCAGCAGCGAAACAAGGAAGAAAATCCTGACCGCATGTGTCCGGCTTTTTTTGGAGCAGGGGTATAAAAACACCTCTGTCAGTCAGATTGTTGACGAAGCGGGCGTTGCAAGAGGAAGCTATTTGAATCTGTTTCCCACCAAGGATAAAATTTTGCTGGATTTGACCGAAACGATGTTCGACGGTCAGTTCGGTGTGGCAAGGAGCATTGCGGGTAGCAAGCTGCCGTCGGTGTATGCCTATGCGGTGGATACGGCGATCCAGCTCACCCTCACCGAGCTGAACGAGAATCTGCGAGAGATTTATATCGAAGCCTATACCGCTCCGGACACGGCGGAATATATCTATGTGCAAACCACGGCGGAATTAAAAGAGATTTTCGGCGGGAATTTCCCCGATTACAGCGACAGCGATTTTTATGAAATGGACATCGGCACGGCGGGGCTGATGCGCAGTTATATGGCACGCAAATGTGACATCCATTTCCCACTGGAACGCAAGCTCAGCCGCTTTTTGACGGCGGCACTTCGGGTGTATAAGGTGCCGGAGGAGGAGCAGGAAAAGGTGCTTGCCTTTATTCAGACACTGGATATCAAGGCGATTGCCACAGAGGTTATGTATAAGCTCTTTGCTATGCTGGAAATGAAATACGATTTTAAGCTGTCGATGGACGGCGAAACGGAGGAAACAAGATGAGAAAACGAATTTTAAGTCTTCTGCTGTGCTGCGTCATGCTGATTGGGCTGTTGCCCACGGCGGCATTTGCGGCGGACACCGGCAAGGGCATCCAGCTCGGCGCAAGCGGGATTTCGGGCTATGACAGCACAACTGGCTATGCAAGCGATTTTGTAGACATCGATCTCACCGTTGGGTATCAAGAGCAGTTTACCCTCACCCCCGGCGGCAGATATTATTTTGACCTTTCGGCGATGAATATTCCCGGAAAGGTAAACGGCAGACTGCCGGACAGCACCCTGCACTATGTTCCCTTTACCTATGCGGGAACAATAGAAGCCTACAAGCTCACATCGGAGATGGCAACCACCGAGGAGTATGCACAGCGGGAAAAATATCCCCACAGCCTGTTCATTGCGGATTTTGCCGTAACAAATGATGTAAGCTGGGATGCCCTGAACACCGCAGGTCTGATTTTCGGCAAGGACTATGCCGCAGGCGGCGTGGACTATACGCTGCGTGCGCCGTCTGTGGGAAGTGGTTATACAGGCTCAGATGATTCAGAACGCGGCACGCCCCAAAGCAACGAATGGGATGCGATTTTAGATAAGGCAAATCAAGACTGGAAGGATAATACATCTGGGTATATCAAAAACTGGTCAGATAAGTATTCCTTTGGACAGGACAACTATGCTGATGCGTCGTACCGTGCGTTTCGCGGGTTCTATTCGGCCCGCTACTGGTACCTCAACTATGCTACGCTCTCCTTCCCGTACCTCGGTTTCCGCCCCGTCCTTGAAGTCCTGAACCCTGACACACTGGGCTCTGGCGGGATGAAGGTCGTTACCCTTGACCTTGGCGGCGGCACGCTGGGTAATAGCTCCGAGGCTATTCAAATCATCGTGAAAAACGGCAGCGAGTTTACCGCGCCTGCGTCCGACGGCCTGACCCGCCCCAATGGAGATACGGGCAGTTACTTCATGTGGCTCGGAAGCAACGGCAAGCTCTACGCGCCCGGTGCCAGTGTTCCGGCGGATGTTACCAAGCTCACGGCGCAGTTTGCTTTATCAGAACAGTTTTTCCTCACCCCCGGCGGCAGATATTATTTTGACCTCTCCGGCGCAAACATCCCCGGAACGGCAAACGGCAGTCTGCCGGACACGACGCTCCACTATGTTCCCTTTACTTATGCCGGAACGATAGAAGCCTACAAGCTCACGTCTGCGACGGCGACCACCGAGGAATATGCACAGCAGAACAAATACGCTCACAGCCTGTTTGTGGCGGACTATGCCGTAACGCATAAGGTAAACTGGAATAACTTAGATACTGCGAGTCTGATTTTCGGCAAAAATTATGCCAGCGGCGGCGTGGACTATACCCTGCGCGCACCGTCTGTGGGAAGTAACTCTACAGGTTCGGGCGATTCCCAACGCGGCGTGCCCCAAAGCAACGAATGGGACACGATGCTGAACAAGAACAGCGGATATATCCAAAACTGGAATGAAATGTATTCGTGGGGACAGGATGCTTATTCCACGTTGCGCCGTGCGATTCGCGGGTACAATTCGGCCCGCACCTGGAACGACGACAATGCTACGCACTCCTACCCGCTCCTCGGTTTCCGCCCCGTCCTTGAAGTCCTGAACCCTGACACACTGGGCTCTGACGGACTGAAGGTCGTTACCCTTGACCTTGGCGGCGGCAAGCTGGGTAATAGCTCCGAGGATATTCAAATCATCGTGAAAACCGGCAGCGAGTTTACCGCGCCTGCGTCCGACGGTCTGACCCGCCCGGACGGGGATGCAGGAAGTTTCTTTATGTGGCTTGGCAGCAACGGTAAATTCTACGCCCCCGGCGACAGTGTTCCGGCTGAGGTGACGAAACTGACGGCGCAGTGGACAGCCCCGACCTACGCCGTAACCTTGAATACGAACGGCGGCACGATCAACAGCGGCAATGTCACAAGCTACACCTACGGCGTGGGCGCAACGCTTCCGACAGCCGACGATATGACCTATACGGGATATACGTTCAAGGGATGGTATGACAACGAAAATCTGACTGGCTCTCCCATTGCGGCAATCGGCGACACCGAAACGGGCAATAAGGAATACTGGGCGAAGTGGGAAGCAAATACCTACACCGTCACGCTGCACACAAACGGCGGCACGATCAACAGCGGCAATGTCACCGGATACACCTACGGCGTGGGTGCAACGCTTCCGACAGCGGGCGATATGACCTATACAGGCCACACGTTCGTGGGCTGGTATGACAACGAAAATCTGACCGGCTCTCCTGTTACGGCAATCAGCGACACCGAAACGGGCAACAAGGAATATTGGGCGAAGTGGGAAGCAAATGCCTACACCGTCACGCTGAACACGAACGGCGGAACGATCAACAGCGGCAATGTCACAAGCTACACCTACGGCGTGGGCGCAACACTCCCGACAGCGGGCGATATGACCTATACAGGCCACACGTTCGTGGGCTGGTATGACAACGAAAATCTGACCGGCTCTCCTGTTACGGCAATCGGCGGTACAGAAACGGGCAATAAAGAGTATTGGGCGAAGTGGGAGATCAATCAATATACCATCACAGTCAAACCCGAAAACGGCAAAGCGGATATTACCATAACGCAGGATTACGGCACACCAATTACCGCTCCGACCCTGACAAGAGAGGGCTATCAGTTCAACGGTTGGGATAAAACATTCCCGACAACCATGCCTGCGGAGAATCTGACAATCACGGCTCAGTGGCGTGATATTGCAGTGCCTACAGGCGAAATCAAGATTGCCGAAAACGGCTGGAAGTCTTTCTTCAACACCATCACCTTCGGTTTGTTCTTTAAGGATACGCAGATGGTAACCGTTACCGCTGCGGACAACAGCGGCGAAGCGGTTAAGATCGAATACCTGCTGAGCGATAAGGCGCTTACCGAATCGGAACTTGCGGGAATGACCTTCACGGCATATTCCGCACCGTTCAGTATCAATCCCGATAACGAGTATGTTATTTATGCAAAACTGACCGATACCAGCGGAAACGTTGCCTACATTAACACAAACGGCATCGTGCTGGACGCAACAGTCCCCGTTATCTCCGGCATTGAAGCCGGCAAAACCTATTGCGCAGCACAGACTATTACCGTTGACGAAAAGTATATCGGCACAGTGAAGGTGAACGGCACGGAAGTCATCCTTGATGAAAACGGTCAATTTATTCTCTCTCCCGCAAGCGGCGAGCAAACGATTGTTGTGACCGATAAGGCAGGCAACGAGACAAGGGTTACCGTGACCGTGAACGACGGACACACCTACGAGTGGCAGAGCGAAAACGGACAGTATTGGCAGAAGTGCAAATTCTGCAATCACGAAACTGCGAAAAAGGATATTCCGACCATTAACATCAGTGGTGCAGATAAGGTTTGCCGAACGCAGGATTACAAATTCAGCTTTACTTTGCCGGAAGGAGCGACGGATGCAGCCTATGGGTATGAGTTTATCGGACTTGGCGATGGTCCTCTTACGCCGACCGTTGAGAATGGTTTGTACAGCGGTATCATAAAAGCATCCACATATCCGGCGAAAGAAAACAGCTTTAAGCTGATCGTAAGTGCAAAGACCGCTGACGGCTTTGAGTTCTCTGCCGAAAAGGCCGTAGCCATTCAGAACGAACATTCCGGCGGCACGGCAACCTGCAAGGACAAGGCGATTTGCGAGGTCTGCGGCGAAAGCTACGGAGAGCTTGACCCGAACAACCACGCCAATCTCAAGCATATAGATGCAAAGGCGGCAACAAAGACTTCTGAGGGCAATATCGAATACTGGTACTGCGACGGCTGCAACAAGTATTACAAGGACGCCAAAGCAACACAGGAAATCAAGCAGGCCGATACCGTAACGGCAAAACGGCCGGATGACAGCAAATCCCCTCAGACCGGAGACAATAGCAACCTTGCTTTGTGGATCGCGCTGCTCTTTGTCAGCGACGGTGCGGTAACGGCAACAACCGTTTACGGCAGGAAGAAAAAGCGTTTGACAAAATAAAATTTAATCTCTTTCCGAGCAAGACAAAAGCGTCGTAGCAATACGGCGCTTTTTTGTTACCCGTAAGCGACAAACAGCGGCAAGCAGTAAACGGCGGTAAGAGGATACCGCCTCCGTTTTGAAAGTCGCTCATATCGAAAGCAAACGCCCGAAATCGCCCCGAAACTGTACAGCGGGAAACGGTTTCAGGCGTTTTTGCGTTTCGGGAGCAAATCGGCAAATAGGTAGTGCAAAAAGGAGGTGGACGCTATGCCCCGTATGCCGAAATATCTCAAGAGAGAATGGGCGTTCTTTCTTGATGAGCGTGGCAGGAAGAAATATAACGAGCTTTGCAGGAAATGCGAAAGGAGCTGCAAGCAGAGCTTCCGTGCCATCGTTATTCAATGCCCGCACTATCAATCGAAAAGGAGAATCAAAGAATGAGCGACAATCAGATTATTTCAAACACAAAGCTGGAAATCATTAAGGCAAGCGACATTATTATCAGCTTTATACCGGCGCATTTGAGCTGGAATGATCTTGAGGAGTCTTGAAAACGTACAGTTTTCAAGACTCCTCAAAAATTTTTGCAGCAATATTCTCCAATGCGTCACTGAAAATCTCATGAACACGGATCAGCGAAACGACCTCGCAGATAAACCGAGCTGCCAGTGTCTGCTCATCCCACCATGTTCTCTGTGGCGTTGTATCATGCCCCGCGTCCTGCTCCGCCTCCACTTTGGCGGCACAGATGAATTTCTGCGCGGAGAGCCACCGCCCATAGGCGCCGCCATACAAGTCCCTTTTCAGCTTCCGCAGCGCGGCCTTGTACGCCTTCTCCGCTCCGCCGGGGCCGTTGTAGTTGAGCCGAATGGCCAGCTCCTGAAAGGTCATACCAACCTCGTCCGGCTGACCGATGCCAAGGTAACTCCGCGCCAGATTCAGCTCTCTGGGCGTCAGCACTTGCTCCATCCGCTGCATCAGCAGCGTCCGACGCATCATGCGGTCATAGGCCACGGCGGGATCGCCGTCGCAGCTGACGGAGAACACATCGTCCCCCAACTGCCGCGCACAGCACAGCGTGCGGTATTCCTTCAACAGTGTCTCAGCTGCCTTGGAGGATACCTTCAGCTTTTCGCATACCGCCTTGGTCAGTTCCGATTCAGATGTATCCTGCGCCTCGGCGCAAAGGTGCGCCACAGTGCGGAGTTGGCTGCCGCGGCTGGTTGGGACGGACAGAGGAAAGGCGTATCGCGAGGCATAGTCGGACAGCGCCGCTTCTATCGCGGGTGTCGCATAAGTCAGCAGTTTTGTTCCATGGGCGGGATCAAAGCGCCTCGCCGCGTCCAGCAGTGCCAGCGCTGCTTCCTGCTTCAAGTCCTCCGCCTCACACCACGGCGTGTACGCCCGCGCCAGTTCGGTGAGGTAACCCTCGTTCTGTGAGACGAGCCGCTCCGCAGCGTTTTTGTCTCCGGCTTGTATCCGCAAAGCCAGCTCTTCGTTGCAGGGGC
>OLXN01001396.1_pt1 | contig 14339 bp, 13 predicted proteins | sample 1674021 | NCBI WGS metagenome assembly OLXN01 (sample SAMEA103958137, study PRJEB25191) | human gut metagenome | biome: human-associated habitat [ENVO:00009003]; feature: intestine environment [ENVO:2100002]; material: feces | place: Germany | collected 2013/2015
GCTGCTGGGCGGATTCGAACCGCCGACCTCATCCTTACCAAGGATGCGCTCTACCTACTGAGCTACAGCAGCATATATGGCGACCAAGAAGGGGCTCGAACCCTCGACCTCCAGCGTGACAGGCTGGCGTTCTAACCAACTGAACTACTTGGCCATGTGCGCTTTCGTCTTGGAACTCAAGCTTGCTTATTATAGCAAGTACCGCGCAGAATGTCAACACCCATTTCCTGTTTTTCCTGCAATTTTTTCAGAGGGCGGCGGGTAATCGCCGCCCTCTGCTCTATTTACAGCTCCCGGGCCTTGAACCACTTCACGGACAGCGCCCAGCTGCCGACGAATATCGCCAGTGTAATGATGATGACCGGCAAAATCGGAAGTACGGTCAGCACCCCTCTTACCGATTCGGATGCCATCAGCACCCCGCAGGTCGCCGACGCGATCATCACCACAGCGATATACACCGCGCGCCCTTTTGTGGCGCCGAATTTGAACATAACCGGAAACATCAGTGCCGGAACGCCCAGCCCCACCGCCAGCAGCAGCGGAATCAGTATCGACAGCGGCACGGCTGTGCCGCCGGCCACAGTAGGCTGCCCGGTAAGCGCGCTGATAAGCAGCACCAACGTGATGATGAGCGCCGTCAGCACAGCGCTGGTAACATACTTCGCCGCTACAAGCTGCCGCCGACCTATCGGCAGCGTATCACAATAGGCCAGCCAGCCGTCCCTCTCGTCGGCACTCAGCAGTGATGCCGGCAGAGATCCCACAAAAAACACCGGATACAGCAGCCATAGCGGGTTCGCACCTCCACCGCCCTTGTTCAGAAAGGTGAGGCCGAAAAATATGACCACCAGCAGGATATATGACTTGCCGTACTGCCATAGGCAGCGGCCCTCCTTATAAAACAATCCCTTCATCTCACACCTCCTTTGCCATGAACACGAACAGATCCTCAATATTCACCTGTCCCAGCGTCATGCCGGCAGGCACCGCATCACGCCGCACCAGATACTCCGTGCCGTAGGGCGTGGTGTGCCGCCCGCACACCGCCGCCGGGTCAATGTCCTCTGCACCGCCCCGCAGGATGCCGTACGCCTCCGTCAGCCGGTCCTTTTCCTCGCACAGCAGCAGCCGCCCCTTGTGCAGGAACGCAATGTAGTCGCAGATCTTCTCCAGATCGCTGACGATGTGACTGGAGAGCAGCACGGCGTGCTCTTCATCCCGGGTAAAGTCTGCAAAGATGGTCAATATCTCGTCTCGCACCACAGGGTCAAGGCCGCTGGTGGCCTCGTCCAGCAGCAGAAGCTTCGGCTGATGGCTCAGCGCCACAGCCAACCCCTGCTTCATCTTCATACCGCGGGAGAAGTCCCTGAAGGGCTTATCCTCCGGCAGCGCCAGCCGCCGCAGATAGCCGGCGTACGCCTCCGGCTGCCAGTGCGTAAAAATGCCCGCCATCATACGGCCGATCTGCTGCGCGTTCATGTACTCCGGCAGTCCCACCTCGTCCAGCACCACGCCGATGTCCTCCCTGTCCAGGGCGGTCATCGCTCGGTTATCCTTTCCGTAAACGGCGACGGTGCCCCCGTCCCGGCTGAGAGCGTTCAGAATCAGCCGTATGGTGGTGGACTTTCCTGCGCCATTCTCACCGATCAGCCCCATGATGCAGCCGGCGGGCAGCGTCAGGTCAAGCCCCTGCAAGGCAAAATCGCCCCGCCGCTTCGTCAGGCCGCGTATCTCCAATGCGTTCATTCTGCTTCCTCCTTCTGCAAGCGCCACATCTCGTCCAATTCATTCTCTGTCAGCCGGCAGGCGGACGCCAAGCGGCGGATCTCCTGCATATGTCCCTCTATCTTCTTCAAATTCTCCTCCCGCAGCAGCTCCGTGCTGCGCTCCGCCACGAAGCATCCCTTGCCGGGTAGGGTATAGATAAACCCCTCGCTCTCCAGTTCGTCATAGGCCCGCTTGGTGGTGATGACGCTGATACGCAGATCCTTGGCCAGCGCCCGTATGCTGGGCAGCGCCTCGCCCTCGGTCACCTGTCCGGACAATATGGCGTCCTTGATCTGGCTGTATATCTGGTCGTAAATGGGCGCGCCGCTGCGGTTGTCGATGTATAGCTGCATAAGAGGCCTCCTTGTGCAAACTGTATATGAACAGTATACACAGTTAATTCCGATTGTCAATAGCAAATTTCTGTGGTACAATATCCGGCAGAAACGCAGTACACACAAAGGAGCCCTTCATGTATATCGGAAACGTAGAAATACACTCCAAGCTGTACCTGGCACCCATGGCCGGTGTTACGGATCTGGCCTTCCGCCAGATCTGCCGTGAGCTGGGCGCCGGCATGAGCTGCACGGAGCTGGTCAGCGCCAAGGCTCTGTGCTATCAGGACAAGAAAAGCCGAGGCCTTTTGAAGCTGGCCCCCAACGAAAAGCCCGCCGCTGCCCAAATCTTCGGCAGCGATATCCCCTGCATGGCTGAAGCCGCCGTCATCGCCGCCGAGATATCCGGCGCAGACATTATCGACATCAACATGGGCTGCCCGGTGGGCAAGGTAGTGGCCAACGGCGACGGCTCTGCCCTGATGAAGGATCCGGAGAAGGCTGCCCGACTGGCCGAGGCGGTGGTCAAGGCCAGCCCCGTACCCGTGACGGTGAAAATGCGCCGGGGCTGGGATAAAGGCAGTATCAACGCCGTTGAGTTGTCCAAAATGCTGGAGCAGGCAGGCGTCAGCGCCATTACCGTCCACGGCCGCACCCGCGCCCAGATGTACAGCGGTCAGGCCGACTGGACCACCATCCGCCAGGTGAAGGAAGCGGTATCCGTGCCGGTCATCGCCAACGGCGACATCTTTTCGGCAGAGGACGCCGTCCGCATTTTACAGTTCACCGGCGCGGACATGGCCATGATCGGCCGGGGCTGTTTCGGCAACCCGTGGCTGTTTCAGCAGGCTCAGGCGGCGCTGGAGGGGCAGCCCATCCCGCCCCTGCCGCCGCTGCGTGAGCGGTGGGACACCGCCGTGCGGCAGATCGAGCTGGCTGTGGAGGACAAGGGCGAGCACATCGCCCTGCTGGAGGCCCGCAAGCAGCTGTGCTGGTATCTCAAGGGCGTGAGCCACGCCAACTACTACAAAGAACAGATCGTCCGCCTGACCACACTGGAGGAGCTGTACCGGGTGGCGGCGGGTGTCAGGAGGGATCTGCGATGAACAATGAACAGGACATCCTGCGCCGCGCCCAGCAGGGCGATAGCGAAGCTTTCCGCCTGCTGGTGGAAGCCTATCAGACACAGGTATACCGTCTGGCCCTGCGGATGTGCGGCGAAGCGGCGGCAGACGACGTGACCCAGGAGGCGTTTCTCGCCGCATGGCGGGCACTGCCGGAGTTCCGCGGCACTTGCCGCTTCTCCACATGGCTCTACCGCCTAACCACCAACGCCGCCATCGACTGGCTCCGCCGGGAGAAGCGCCATCGGGGCATGGACGACGTCACCGAGCTGGAGCTGCCGGATGACGGCCCCGGCCCGCAGGACCAGGCAGAGCAGGCGGAAACACAGCAGACTGTCCGCCGTGCGCTGGGTCAGCTGTCAGAGGAGCACCGGCAGGTCCTGCTGCTGCGGTATATGCAGGAGCTGGACTATGCCGAGATCGCCGCGGCGCTGGAGATCAGTGAGGGCACCGTGAAGTCCCGCATCAGCCGGGCCAAGATGCGGCTGCGGGAATTGCTGGACGGCAGCGGGAACCTTTTTGACGGTGGGGCCGTCTTACAGACAGAGATCAGTGAAAGGAGGGAGCGGCCGTGACACAGCAGCCCTTTGACCCGATGGACAAATTGCTTCGCGAAGCGCTGGCGAGCGACGCCCTGCCGCCCTCCGACCTTACAGACCGCATCATGGCGCAGGTAGAGAGAACGCCCCAGGGCGGCAGCGCCGCCTCCAATCCCAAACGCAATTATAAGAAATGGTTGCTGACCGCCGCCGCATGTCTGGTCATCGTGGGCGCGGCGTTTCCCCTGGCGCTGCAAGGCCGCGCCGGCCGGACCGATCACGCTGCAGATGACGACGCCACCGCCGATACGAATGCCGACAACGACATGGTCAGCAGCTACTACGGTGGAAACCGCAGCGATGTGCCAGATGGCACCGCGCCGTCTGACGGCACCGGCGGAGACACCGAGCAGGCACAAAAGAACAACTCCGCACACGACCAACCCTTTGACCCGATGGACAGCGCTCTGGACCATGCGGCCGCGCTGCTGGAGCAGCAGGGCTGTACGCTGGAGGTCCTGGCCCGTGCGGATGATGCGGTGCAGGTAGCCATTGCCGATGCGGACACCCATCCCTCCGGCAATACGGACCTGCTGAAAAATGCCATGGTGGCCTCCGGTTTCGCGCTGGAGGGCGACTGGTATGTGTTGGAACAGGAGGAAACGACCCCGTGAAGCTACACACCAAGCAACTGACCCTCGCGGCGCTGACCGCCGCCGCCTACGCCGTTCTCAGCTATTTCGGCTCTATTTTCGGCATCACCTACGGTCCTATCCAGTGCCGTTTTTCCGAGGCGCTGTGCGTCTTACCCTTTTTTCTGCCGGAGACGGCATGGGGCCTGGGCGTGGGCTGCCTGATCGCCAATCTGCTCAGTCCCTACGGCGTGCTGGACATCGTGGTCGGCTCCGCCGCCACACTGCTGGCCGCCCTGCTGACCGCCCGGTGCCAAAAGAAGTGGCTGGCCCCTCTGCCGCCGGTGATCGCCAACACCGTGCTTATCGGCCTGGTTCTGGCCTATGAGCAGGCGGGTACCTCCGCTGCTTTCTGGCCCACCTACGCCTTCAATGCCCTGACGGTGGGTCTGGGCGAGGCCGTGGCCTGCTATGGTCTGGGCGGCCTGCTGCTGTGGCGGCTGGACAAGAGCAATGCCTTACAGCGCTATTTGCAGAACCGATGAATGAAAAAGCCCTCCTTAGGCCAGACGGCCTTTTCGGAGGGCTTTTTGCCGCAAACGCGCTTCTTCGGACCTGAAATGCGTTCCGGGCCGGTTGCAATCTGCGGCGTCTTGTGTTACCATAACACTTACTACGATGCCCCTCGGGTGCCATTAAAGGACGTATACGTTGTATGAACGAGAGAGATAGAAAAAAACATACCGCCACCTCCCGGCTGGATACCAGTTCTCTGCCTCGGGGCCCACTGAACTGGGTGTTCTTCCCGGCGGCGCTGCTGTACCACGAGCTACTGCTGCGGGCCTTTGACAGGCAGAGCACCTTCTTTACCGGGACGCTTGTGCTGGTGGTGCTGTTCGCCCTGGGCGCAGGGCTGTTCTGGAGTCTGCTCATCAATCTGTTCCGTCACCGCCAGGCGGCTACCATCGTCTCTATCGCCGCCACCGCCCTGTGGACGGTGCTGGTGTGCGTGGAGTACTGCTGCCGCAGTTACTTCAAGTCCTACTTCGCTCTGTCCTTCATCGGCAACATGGCCAGCGATGTAGTGGGCGGTTTCGGCGACACGGTCCTGCCGAATGTCGTGCTGCCCCGTCTGCCCTTTATCCTGCTGGCCTTTGTTCCGCTGGCACTGTGCATTCTGCTGCGCCGGCGCATCGTCACCGAGCAGCGCATGGGCCGCTGGTCCCTGCTGTTCCTGCTGGTCGTATGCCTGCTGTTCGGTGGCATCGGCAGCGGTCTGGCCCGCTGGGGCACCTATCACGACGCCTACACCTACAACTTCACCACCGACACCGGCGTGACCCACTTCGGGCTCAACGCCAGTGTCCGTCTGGAGATCACCTACGCCATTTTCGGGCACCCCAGCCCCCGGCTGCCGGACACTGGCACGAACGCAGATGTACCGGATAACACCCCTGTTGTCACAACGCCGGTGGTCTACGGTGAAAATACCATGAACATCGATTTTGCCGCCCTGGCAGAGAACGCCTCCAGCAGTGCCGTGGCCCGTATGTCCGACTACTTCGGCTCGCTGACGCCCTCCAAGCAGAACGCGTATACCGGTATCTTCCAGGGCAAGAACCTCATTCTTTTCACCGCCGAGTCCTTCTCCCCCTGGTTCATCAGTGAGGAGCTGACGCCTACCCTCTACCGTCTGACCCACGAGGGCTTCGTGTTCGACAATTTCTATCAGCCCGGCTGGGGCCAATCTACCACCGGCGGCGAGTACGCGGTGATGACCGGTCTGCTCCCCACGTGGGTCAACGGCAATGTCAGCTTCTACGCCACAGCCAACAACAGTATGCCCTTTGCCCTGGGCAATCAGTTCCGGGCTCTGGGCTACACCACCGCCGCCTACCACAACAATATCTACAACTACTACCGCCGGGACAAGACCCATCCCAACCTTGGTTACGACTATCAGGGTCAGGGCAACGGTCTGCAGCTGACCGAGGACGGCAGCTGGCCCTACTCCGATCTGGAGATGATCCAGAACACCATCACGCAGTATATTGACACCTATGTACAGAACGGCACACCCTTCCATACCTACTACATGACCGTCAGCGGCCACGGCGGCTACGGATGGGGCCACGCCATGGCCGCCAAAAACCGTGCCAAAGCTCAGGCCGCCTATCCCAACGCCTCCCCCCAGGTCCAGGCCTATGTGGCCGCCAACCTGGAGCTGGAGAACGCGCTGGCCTACCTGGTAAACGCACTGGAGCAGGCCGGTATTGCCGACGACACCGTCATCTGCCTGGCCGCCGACCACTACCCCTACCTGCTGTCAGAGACAGACACGGACTATTATAACGAGCTGCGGGGCTTTACAGACTCGGAGCGTGACACCTCCCGCTACCGCAATGCGCTGATCCTCTGGTGCGGCGGCATGGAGGAAGCTGTTACCGTATCCGAACCGTGCAGTGCCGTGGACATCGTGCCCACGCTGAGCAATCTGTTCGGACTGGAATATGACTCCCGTCTGCTGTCCGGCCGGGACGTGCTGGATCAGGACTACGACCCCGCCGATGCCTACGGCAGCATCCCGCTGGTGATCTTGCCCACCGCTGCCGGCAACAGCTGGGCCACCGCCGCCGGCGTGTATGAGTCCTCTACCCGCACCTTCACCGCCAACCCCGGCGTCACGGTGCCGGAGGGCTATGTCAACGCCATCAACGACCGTGTATCCCTGCAATACTACTACGCGGAGCTGCTGGTGACCTATGACTATTACGCCATTGCCTTGGGGGACCGTGCCCCCAACGCGCCGCAGCTCCCCAATCCCTCTCCGGCAGAGGATACGACACCGGATGAAGCACCGGAGCAGCCGGACTACATAGAACCGGAGACATAAGCAGCGAGCGCCGTCCTGTCGGATGGCGCTCGTTTTCCTATGTGCTCAGCGGCTGCCCGTGCCGCCCACCGTTGTCTCCGCACCGGATCTCGCATCTCCCCCGGATACCGGCTTCGCTGCGGCCGCCGCAGATATGGGACGCCCACCGTCCTCACCGCCAACGCCGAACAGCTCATACACCATGCGGCGCAGGATATAGCGCCTGTGCTCACGCTTATACAGTTCCATTTCCGTTGTTATACCCCCATTCCTCCGCCGCCCGGCTGGCGGCGGGCACTCTGCTGTCTGCCATTATAACACCGCACACGGTCGAAGCGCGGCAGAACACGTCTGCTGCGGCCGCCATCTTCGTCACAACAGGCGAAAGCGCCCCCAACGGGAGCGCTTTCGTTCTTTCTGTACGGCAAATCCGTCAATGCCGGCCCACGCGGTCCCAGTCCGCCTCGTTTTCGTACAGCAGACGGGTCCCCTCCAGATACTGGGAGTCCATCGGGTTACTGATAGATACCGCCGCCTTGTACTTCTCCAGCGCACGGCGGGACTTCTCCGGCGGCTGCACGGTACCGGCGCCGGCAATGCACCCGCCGGGGCAGGCCATGCCCTCCAGCAGATAGCCGTCGTACTTGCCCGTCCGGGCGATACGCAGCATCTTCCGGCACTCGTTCAGCCCCTCCGCGGCGGCGGTCTTGACCGCCACCTCCGGGTGCAGGCGGTGGATCACCTCCTCCACCGCCTTGGCCACGCCGCCGCCGGCGGCAAAGCCTACGCCGGGGGCACTGGCCTCGTAGTGGGAGGGCAGATCGGGAATCTGGCTGAAATCGATGCCCTTGGCCTCGAACATTCCCCTCAGCTCCTCGAAGGTGATGACAAAATCCACATCACTGCGGACACTGCGGCGGCTGGCCTCCAACTTTTTGGCGGCGCAGGGACCAATAAAGACGACGCGGCACCCAGGCCGGCGGCGCTTCTGCAGCCGCGCCGTCAGCACCATAGGCGTCATGGTCATGGAGATATACGGCGCAAAGCCGGGAAACTCCTTTTTGGCCATCACAGACCATGCCGGACAACAGGAGGTCGCCATAAACGGCTGCTTCTCCGGCACCATACGCAAAAACTCCTCAGCCTCCTCCACCGCGCACAGATCGGCGCCCACGGCCACCTCCTCCAGCGCGGCGAACCCCAACTGCTGCATGGCGGCCTTGATCTGTCCCGGCGTTACATTGTCTCCGAACTGGCCCCAGAATGCCGGTGCGATCACCGCCACCACCTCGTCGCCCCGACGGATGGCGTGGATCAGCTGGAACAGCTGTCCCTTATCCACGATCGCGCCGAAGGGGCAATTCACCAGACACATACCGCAGCTGACGCACTTGTCGTGGTCGATCTTGGCGTGGCCGTACTCATCCTGACCAATGGCATTCATGCCGCAGGCCTCCTGGCAGGGCCGGGTAAACTTGATGATGGCGTGGTAGGAACAGGCATCCCGGCATTTGCCACACTTGATGCACTTATCCTGGTCGATATGCGCCTGTCCGCGTTCGATAGCAATGGCCCCTTTAGGGCAGGCATTCTGGCAATGGCGGGCCAGACAGCCCTGGCAGGCATTCGTGACCTCATAGTGAGTAGGCGTGCAGCCGTTACAGGCGTATTTTATGATGTTCACCAGCGGAGGATCGTAGTACTTCTCCGCGATGGCACTCTCCTCCACCCCATCGCTGAGCAGGCTGTGCTCCGCCACCGGCCGCAGGGGCAGGCCCATAGCCAGCCGTATGCGCTCGCCTACGATAGCCCGTTCCAGAAAGATGGACTCCCGTTGGTTGCCCACCTCACCGGGGACGATCTTGTAGGGCAGCTTTTCCATACGGCGGTAGTCTCCGCCCTCATAGGCCAGCCGCGCCACTTCGGCAAACACTTGCTTACGCATATCCGCGATGGAGCATTTAAAGTTTCTCATAGGTACACTTTTCCTCCGAAACCCCCAGTCTTTTGTTACTATTATAACAAATTCATTATAGAAAACAATGTGCAGTTGCGAGAATTTCTATCGCCGCGCGAATGTTTCCTCATGCAACCTGCACAGCCTTCCGCCACAGCCGTTAAGGCGTTGTTAAGATGCCTTTTATCTCCGGTCCCGCAGGGCCTCCTCCAGCTTGTGCAGCGCCTTTTTTTCAATGCGGGATACATAGCTGCGGCTGATACCGTAATGGGCCGCCACCTGCCGCTGTGTCTGGGGCAAATGGCCGTCCAGGCCGTAGCGCCGCCGCAGAACATCTGCCTCCCGAGGAGTCAGCTCACGGGCCAGCAGCTGATGCAGCAGACGGCGGTCCTCCTTGCTTTGCAGTTCCTCCAGCATGGTGTCCTCTTCTCCCACCACATCGCCCAAATACAATGCGTCACCCTCCGGCCCTGTGTCCAGCGCCTCGTTCAGCGACACCTCCCCCTGCAATTTTTTCTGTCCCCGGAAATACATTAGTATCTCATTTTCTATACAACGAGCGGCGTAGGTGGCCAGCTTGATTCCCTTGTCAGGGCGGAAGGTATTGACCGCCTTGATAAGCCCGATCGTTCCGATGGAGATCAGGTCCTCTTGGTCAGTGGACTGCGTGTAATACTTCTTGATGATGTGGGCCACCAGGCGCAGATTGTGCTCCACCAGTATATTCCGGGCCTCCAAATCTCCGGCGGCACAGCGCTCCAGGCACTCCCTCTCCCGGGCGGCGGACAGGGGCTTGGGGAAGGACCCGGCGCTACCGGTCAGGTGCAGGGACAAAAACAGGCTGTTGCACAGCAGCAACAGTGCAGCAGACAGCATACGCATCGCTCCTTTCACAACACCCTATGCCCTATGGGAATGTCCCTATACAAAAAGAACACGGACGGCAGCGTCGTCCGTGTTACAGTTCCTCCTCCGGAAGGGCCTCACCCTCCTCGCCATTGCCGAAGGCAATGGCCGTCCTGCCGTATTTTTGGCGGATAGCGTCCACGGCCTCCTCCAGCTGCTCCTGCCGCTGACCGCAGGCCTGAGCGGTACTGTCCAGCAGATCCAACTGTTGGAAAGTGCTGCACGTCTCGGTGACGTACAGCGCCGTTACGGTCATGGAGCGAAGGCGGGCAGGCGGCTTCCACAGCTGCCGGGCCAGGTCCGCAGCCGCACGGTAAATATCCCGGACCAGATGGGTAGGCACGTCCAGGCGGGTCTGGCGGCTGAATGTTTTGAAAGACACATCTTTCAGCGTCACGCTGACGCCGCCGGCATACAGGCCGTGGCGGCGCAGGCGGGCGGCCACACTGTCGCACAGAGGCATCAAGCCGGCGCAGATCTGTTCCCAGCGCACCAGGTCATCGGGGAAGGTAGTGCCGTTGCCCACGGACTTGACCGGATCGGCGGCGTGGCGGGGTTTGACGGGACTTTTGTCAAGACCGTTGGCGTATTCCCACAGCTGGCGGCCCATCTTTCCCAGCAGCTGCTCGGGCATGGCGGGATCGCAGGCGGCCAACTGACCGATGGTTTCTATACCGTATTTTTTCAGGGTCTGGGTGGCGGCGCGGCCGGCGTACAACAGGTTGCCCAGCGGCTGCGACCAAACGATATTTTGCCACCCGTCTATCGGAATGACCGTTGTAGCGTCCGGTTTTTTCATATCGCTGCCCAGCTTGGCAAACACTTTATTGAACGAAACTCCCACAGAAATCGTTAATCCTGTCTCATTTTTTACTGTTTTTCGAATTTTATTGGCCAGTTTTTCCGCGTCGCCGCCGAAGAGGTGGAGGCTGCCGGTGACATCCAGCCAGCTCTCGTCGATCCCAAAGGGCTCGATCAGGTCGGTGAAGCGCTCATAGATGTCGTTGACGCGGACGGACCACATTTTGTACAGGTCGTGATGGGGCGGCAGAAGCACGAGGCCGGGGCACTTCTTTTTGGCCTGCCAGACCGTCTCAGCCGTTTGTATTCCGTACTTTTTGGCGGGCTCATTCTTGGCCAGAATGATGCCGTGGCGGGTCTTCGGGTCGCCGCAGACGGCCACCGGGACCTCCCACAAAGCGGGCTTGTCCAGCAGCTCCACAGAGGCGTAAAAGCTGTTCAGATCACAGTGCAGTATGATGCGCTCTCCCATGCTTTTCACCTCCCGGCACAGCAAATTTCTTTGGCAGTATATGATACAATGTCTGTACCTTTTCTATACGCTCTTTATACTTTGTATGCGCTGCTCACGCACTTTTCATGCACCCTGTATGCGCTGTTGTGGGCAGGTTCTCTTTCTCCTCCCTCCATCCCCCCTTTTCGGGGCCAAAAACGAAGGATCGGACGATCATTTTCATGTGCGCCCCCTGCACAGGGGGCGCACACAGGTGGCTGTTCAATAGCCGATCCGACGGTCCACCAGACGCAGGAGCTTCTCACCCCGACCGTAGCGCTCCAGGTCCTCACAGAAAAGCTGCACGTTTCGATCGCGGGTGTAGCCCAGGCTCATCTGACCGGAGATGTGGGGGGTGATGAGCAGGTTCTTCGCCGTCCAGGCCGGGTCGCCGGCGGGGATGGGCTCCTGCTCGAACACGTCCAGAGCCGCGCCGGCGAGACGGTCGTGGTTCAGGGCGTCCAGAAGGGCGGCCTGGTCGATGGCGCTGCCGCGGCCCACGTTGACCACATAGGCGGTCTTCGGCAGCAGGGCGAGGCGCGCCGCGGAGAGAAACCCCTTCGTCTCACCGGTGGCGGGCAGGGCCAGGGCCAGGATATCCGTATCCGGCAGGAGGGCGTCCAGCTCGTCGTTGGTATGGATCTCGTCAAAGGCGGGGTCGGCGGCCTTTTTGGTGCGGCGGACACCGCGGACGGCGGCAGCACCCATGGCCTTGGCGCGGCGGGCGAACTCGGTGCCGATATCGCCGGTGCCCACGACGGTGATGGTGCTGCCCATAATGGAGCGCATGGGAAGCACCCGGCCCCAGCGGCCGGCGGCCTGGTCGGCGCAGTAGACGGGGGCGTGGCGCAGGAGCATCAGCGTGACCATGACCATGTGCTCGGCGATGGTGACACCGTAGGCGCCGGAGGAGTTGGACAGCATGACCTCGGGAGAGGGATACAGGCTGTCGTCCAGATAAGCGTCCACGCCGGCAAAGCTGCCGCAGAACCACTTGAGGTTCACGAAGTCCTTTAATTCACCGGGCTTGGGCATACCGTAGATGACCTCATAGTCACCCCGCTTGTCCGCGGGGACGGCGGCGGGGGCCGCGTAGTAGTCCACGGTGAAGCCGGCGCGGGCCGCTGTCTCGTCGATGAGCCGGCGGTGCTTGGGCTCGGTGAAGCTGTCGTAGATGGCGATCTTTCTCATGTTGTATATACCTCCAGGAGTTTTTCCGCGCAGCGCATTCCGTCGGCGGCAGCGGAGAGGATGCCGCCGGCATAGCCGGCCCCCTCGCCGCAGGGGAATATGCCGCGTATATTGGCTTCATAGTGCGCGTCACGCACCAGGCGCACCGGGGAGGACGAGCGTGTCTCCACGCCGGTGAGCAGGGCGTCCGGGTCATCGTAGCCCCGGAGCTGACGGCCCAGGACCGGCAGGGCCAGGGCCAGCGTCTCGCTGATAAAATCCGGCAGGCAGCGGCGCAGGTCGGTATAGACCACGCCGGGGCGGTAGCTGGGGCGCACGGTCCCCGGTCCGGCGGAGGGACGGCCCGCCAGAAAGTCCGCCACCCGCTGGCAGGGGGCGGCAAAGCCGCCGGTGAGGGCGTAGGCCGCCGTCTCCAGCTGCCGCTGGAGGGCAATTCCTGCAAGGGGATGGTCCGAGGGGAAATCTGCCGGCGTGACATTCACCAGCAGCGCGCCGTTGATGTTCTCCCCGTCACGGGCATAGACGCTCATGCCGTTGGTGACGGTGCGCCCCGGCTCGGAGGCGGCGGCCACCACCTGACCGCCGGGGCAGACGCAGAAGCTGAAGGCGCTGCGGCCGTTGGGCAGGTGGCAGGACAGCTTGTAGGTGCTGGGGGGCAGAGCCGGGTGGCCCGCCAGAGAACGGTACTGGGCGGCATCGATGGCCGACTGGCGGTGCTCGATGCGGACGCCCATGGCAAAGGGCTTGGGCTCCATGGCAAGCCCCGCCTGATACAGCATTTCAAAGGTGTCACGGGCGCTGTGGCCCAGGGCCAGGACCACATGGCGGGCGGGCAGGTCATAGGTCTGCCCGTTCTGGCAGACGGTGACGGCGCTGACCGCGCCGTCCTGTATCCGTATATGCTCCAGCCGGGCGTTGAAGCAGATGTCCGCCCCGGCCGCCTCCAGCTCCTGCCGCAGGGCTTGCAGGGCGATGTGGAGCTTGTCGGTGCCCACGTGGGGCTTGGCGTCGGTCAAAATGGTATCCGGTGCGCCGCAGCGGACCAGCGTCTCCAGAATGAAGCGGTGGCGCAGATCCTTCGTACCGGTGTTCAGCTTGCCGTCAGAAAAGGCGCCGGCGCCGCCCTCGCCGAACTGGACATTGCTGTCCGGGTCCAGCGGGCCGCCGGACCAGAAGCGCTCAACGTCCGCCTGACGGTGTTCTACCGGCCGGCCGCGCTCCAATAGAATAGGGCGTGCGCCGCAGCGGGCCAGCACCAGAGCGGCGAACAGGCCCGCCGGTCCCGCGCCCACCACGATGGGGCGGACCGCCGGGGCCGTCACCGGCGGCGGTAGGAAGTACACTTCCTGTTTGTAGACAGATACGCGCTTATCGCGGCAGCGGCGCAGGACCTGGGCCTCGTTTTTTACAGAGACGGACACCGTGTAGACAAGGGTCAGGTCCTCGCGGGCGTCAATGGCCTTTCGCAGAACGGTACAGGCGGTGATATCCGCCGGAGCCACGCGGAGCAGCTTGGCGCACCGGGCGCGCAGGAGCGTCTCCTGCTGGCCGGGGTGCAGGCGCAGTTGGTCGATACGGAGCATGGGTGGGTCTCCTTTTTATAGGATCTGGTGGGAGTTCGCCGCTGCGGCGGCGAGTCGGCTTTCCCCTGGCGGGGAGAATTGCGCCTGCGGGCGGGGGATGGGGCGTTTCGTGCCCCGGCACGAGTAACTTTCTTTT
>OLXN01001407.1_pt1 | contig 14284 bp, 9 predicted proteins | sample 1674021 | NCBI WGS metagenome assembly OLXN01 (sample SAMEA103958137, study PRJEB25191) | human gut metagenome | biome: human-associated habitat [ENVO:00009003]; feature: intestine environment [ENVO:2100002]; material: feces | place: Germany | collected 2013/2015
TTTCAGAGAATTGTTTGCATATCTCAAGTATTTTGACGACTTTTGTATAAAGGTTGTACATACGATGGGTTGAACTTAATGTTTTGGCCACCAATAAGTTACTAAAAATCAGCTATCTGTACAACTTTCTACACATATTTATCAACTTAAATTAATTCCGCCAACGGGTAAGGATTGGACAAGGAGAGGTTGCGTCAAATGGTACTACAATATCTCGGCAATGCAGGAGATGAAGGTGCCAAGCGAGATAGTATATACGAATACCTCAAAGATGTGCTACCTGCCAACAAGACGGAAGAGCAGCAGTTGCGCATGCTTGGAGATTTACTAAAAGCCATGAAAATGGAAGAACTGATAAAAACTGATGGACGGAATTGGTTTCTTCAGTGAAAGAACCGTCGAAATTCGACGAAAATGACGTAATTCCGTCGAAAATTCGTCGAAATGGTTTCAAATTCGTTGTAATTCAACAGAATTTATAGCGAAAGCGACCAATTATAGCGTAAACTAATAGCAACAGTTCGGAAAGAGGTTCGGAAAGAAGTTCGGAAACAAAGGACTTGATTATAGATATTATAAAACAAGACTCACATATAACAGCCGCTGAAATTGCAATGCAATTGAATATGTCTTCACGAGGAGTTGAGAAGCAAATACGTAAACTTCGTGAATTAGGTAGAATAAAACGAACTGGTGGTAGATATGGAGGCTATTGGGAAATCGTAATATTAGACAAAGAATAAAACGGATATGTTATTAGGAAACAAGATAAGGTCTCTAAGAGACGAACAAGGAATATTGCAGCGTCAAGTGGCTGCATACTTAGAAATAGACACACCCATGTTCAGTAAGATTGAACGTGGGGACAGGCGAGCAAAGAGAAGTCAAGTAATTCAAATGGCAACATACTTCAAAGCGGATGAAAAGGAAATGCTCACCCTTTGGCTTGCCGACAAGGTTTTGGATGCTTTGGAGGATGAAGATGAATTGAAACTTACAGCCATTGAAACCGCCAAATCCAAGTTAATGGATGTCAATCACTAATTTACAGCAAACAATTCGTCCTCAGGAGGAAATAAAGCAAGATTGATTTCTTGTAAGCAAAGGGAGCTTTATGGTATCATTTACGCTTGATGTCGTAAAGTTCCTTTTAATTTACAGGCACTTATAAAATACATACAGGTTCAAGTGCGGATACAGGTTACAATAAGGCGCAAAGAGCGTCTGAATCTTAAGGTGGCAGCATGCTGCCGCCATACAAATCCGACAATGAAATGACAACAACAAAATTCCAAATACGATGATGAAAATAACGAGGACCATCCTGACCACCACTATTCTGTGCGCTACGCTGAGTGCCGCGGCGGGAGGGAAGAAGAAAAGCGTATTCATCCCAATGGACTACTCCACTTGTGGCTACCATGCCTCTGTGGGCGGTATTCCCGACGTGAGGAATGCCGTGTTCGTGGATTGTCAATCCGACGATGCCGATGCCAGCCTCCGGCTGCAACGCGCCATCGACTACGTGTCGCGACTGAAGGCTGACAAGCAGGGACACCGTGGCACGGTGCTTATCGGCGAAGGCACGTTCTATCTCGACAAACCGTTGAGAATCAGTGCATCGGGAGTGGTATTGAGAGGTATGGGAAAACGGAAGACGAAGCTTGTGAAGCGTGGCACCGACCGCGGCGCCCTCGTATATATCGAGGGACAAAGTGCAATGACAAAAGGTGACACGATAATGGTGGCTGACCAGAAATTGGCTGCAGGAAGCCTGAACATCACGCTCTCCTCCACTGCCGGAATCAAAGTTGGCGAGAGGATAATGGTTTTCAGACCGTCTACCAAGGAATGGATAGAGAGTCTGGGATGCAATGACTTTGGCGGAGGACTCGACTACACGGGATGGAAACCTTCAGACATCGACATGAAGTGGACAAGGACTGTGGAGAGCGTAAAAGGAAACGTAATAACCCTCGATGCCCCCATCACGATGGCTATAGACCAGAAATACGGAAGGGCTATGGTCATCACCTCTTATAATAAGGGGGAGATAACGGAATGTGGTGTGGAGAACATGACGCTCGCCTCTCAGCACAACGACTGGAACCCGAAGGATGAGGACCATTGCTGGGACGGGGTGTGGATGAACAATGCCGGCGACTGCTGGGTGAGACGTACGGATTTTCTGCACTTTGCCGGCAGCGCCGTGAACCTGCAGAGGCAGACAAGGCGTATCACCGTTGAAGACTGCATAGCGAGCGAACCGGTGTCGGAAATCGGAGGCTGGCGCAGAAGGGTGTTCCTGACGAGGGGCGAACAGAATCTCTTCCAGCGCTGTGTGTCGAAGGATGGATTTCATGATTTTGCAGCCGACTTCGCAGCGCCGGGCCCGAACGCCTTCGTGCAATGCGACGCCGAAGGGGCTCTGAGCTTCAGCGGCAGCGTGGGTTCATGGGCACCGGGACTACTGTTCGACGTGGTGAACATCGAGGGAGGCGACCTCTCGTTCCGCAATCTCGAAAACTGGCAAATGGGAACGGGATGGAACACAGCAAACAGTATGATGTGGCAGTGTACGGCATCAACGCTCTACTGCTATTCTCCTGACAAAGACAACCGTTCGAGCGCCAACGCCTGCTGGGGCACGATGACCGGCAACGGGGAATGGAGCGGCAGCAACGACGCCGTAACCCCGCGAAGCCTTTTCTACAACCAGCTACAAAAGCGTGTGGGCGACAAAGGCAACAACGGTTATGTATATAACAGGAACATCACAGCATCGAGCAGTCCTACAATAGAGGTGGCACAGAGGCTCGCCATGGAATCGGTTACCACACCACGCGTGACGATAGAGATGTGGACTGACTCCATACCATACACCGCAAGCATCTCGGCAAACGGACTCAAGAACATCAACGACATAAAGTCAACAAACACCCACGGCAAATCACTGAAGGGCGGCGACGAGGAAAACGCCAACAAGGCTTTCGCCATTTCAAACGGAAAGATGACATATGACGGCAGACTCATCGTCGGCAACCGATATGCCATACCTTGGTGGAACGGAAGGACGAAAGACAACTTCGTGGTAAAGGGCGCAAAACCTGCCATAACGAGATTCGTGCCCGGAAGGGAGGGCACGGGATGGACAGACCGCATCGACTCTGTGGTGACATTCTTGAAAGACAACGGATATGCCATGCTCGACAACCATTACGGACTGTGGTATGACCTACGCCGCATCGACCACGAAAGAGTGAAGAGAGCCGACGGCGACGTCAGCGCTCCATTCTACGAACAGCCTTTCACCCGCTGCGGCAAGGGCAGGGCGTGGGACGGACTGAGTCTGTATGACCTGACGAAACCAAACCTATGGTACTGGCAGAGGGAACGCGACTTCGCACTGGCTGCCGCCAAGGAGGGAATGCTGCTGTTCAACCAGAACTATTTCCAGCACAACATCATCGAGGCTGGCGCCCATTGGGTGGACGCTCCATGGCGACCGGTGAACAATGTGAACGGCACGAGCTTCCCAGAACCTGTACCTTTTGCCGGTGACAAGAGAGTGTTCATGGCAGAACAGTTCTACAACGAACAGGACCCTGCCTTGCGCCCACTGCATGAAGGATATATCCGCATGTGTCTCGACCAACTGAAAGACAACGGCAACGCTGTGCAGCTCATCAGCGAGGAATACACCGGACCGCTACATTTCACACGCTTCTGGCTGGAGACTATAGCGAAATGGGAAAAGGAAACGGGCAGACACCCCATGATAGCCCTTAGCTGCACTAAAGACGCACAGGACTCCATACTCGCCGACCCACAGCTCTCAAAGGTGGTAGACATCATCGACATACGCTACTGGCACTACAACACCACCGGTCTTTGGGCTCCTCCTGCCGGCAAGAACATGGCACCAAGACAGTTCATGAGAAAGATGAAAGTGGGAAAGACCGGATACAAGGAAGCATACCGGGCAGTAAGGGAATACACAAGTATGTTCCCTGACAAAGCGGTAACACTATTCGCACAGCAATATCCGCAGTATGGCTGGGCTATACTGATGGCCGGCGGATCACTGCCAAACATACCGGTAGACGACCAGAAATTCCTATCCGACGTTGCCAAGATGAAAGTAGTGGACAACAACCAGACTGCATCGGGGGCTTATGATATGATAGGTGACGATGGCATTGGCTATGTGGTTTACAGCCATACCGACAAACCTCTCTGTCTGACAGTCTCCACTGGGCGCTACAACATATTCTGCATAGACAAAACCAGCGGCAGCATAAGGCCTGTGGCAAAGAAAACCGCCATTAACGGAAGCTACACACTGACTGAAAGCAAGGCGGAACAGGTGTACTGGATAGAAAAGATATGAGAAAAAACATTGAAAACCGAATGACATAACGTCAGCGAAACATAACGAATTGATTAACGGGTATTGCAAAATGAAGTGCAATACCTGTTTTTTTTATAGAAAAACCAATTATTACCATAAAAACAGACTTGATATAAAACAATTGTATCTTTACAATTAGTATCTTTACAACAACAAATCTATAAAACTCTAAAACAAACTCTCCCGCTATGAGTGGGAACATTATAAAGCAGTATTTCTTATCAAACTATGGTAAACTTTTCGCAACTCTACGACAAACACGTGGACAGTCTGTTCTCGTTCGGATCTAAATTCACATCAGACCGCGAGCTCATCAAGGACTGCATACAGGACGTATTCGTAAAACTGTTCAACAAGAAAGAAACATTAGACAAGGTGTGCAACATCGAGTCTTATCTCTATGTCTCGCTCCGAAACCGCATCAACGACGAGTTCCGCCGCCAGGTGCGCCTGTCAGACGAGGAGATAACCGACTACAACACCCGCCGACTTGCCGAACAGAATAATTCATACGACTTCGAGAAGATGGAAGAGGAGAAGAGGCGTAACGAGGCTATGGAACAATACATCCACAACCTGTCGCCACGCCAGCAGCAGATTGTACACCTATATTATATAGAGCGTCGCAAATACGACGACATCTGCCAGATAATGGGCATCAGCTACCAGTCTGTGCGCAACCTGATGCACCGCAGCCTTAGCCGTATGAGAGAAATGGCTGCCGAGAACAATTGAGCGGACTGCAGACTGACATACTTGTCGATTTCTCTCAAAAAATATCTCAGTATATGAGTACATAGTCATAAAATCCTCGTCTTATAAGCGTAAAAAACATTGAAATAATACTGCTCAATTAAGACTCGACTGAAGAATATGACTGACAAGTACACACAATACGGGAAACGACAGACAATGCCACAAAGCGGCATAGGAACAACAGTACCTCTGTCGGAAAAAGAAAAGGCGGACTTGAAGATGCGAATCCTGTTTGCATTGAAGTCCGACGCATGACAAGAATAAAATTTATATTACAACTCTATACCAATTATCGTTTTTCAGGATACAAACATAGCAGCCCCCAACCGGATATTAGGACTGGTCTGAAAAAGACACATTATTCACAGCCTGATACCGTATGGAGGAGAAATACTAATAAAAGGAGGTGGGAATATGCGAATATTCCTGCCTTTCTTTTTATATTTTGAAGAAATGCCGTAACTTTGGAGCCAAATCGGTCATCATTGAATAGCTACATAAAACGGCATAATGACCGTTTTGATGGTGGCCACAGAGTAATAAGACTACTGACAAACAACTACAAGAGGAATCATCATGAAAACCATAATATTGGCAATATTCTCATTGCTTATCCTGCCGTTGCATACTAAAGCACAGGCTACGGACATGACAGTGGATAGATACTCCACCGAAAACGGACTGCCATCCACTGCCGTCTATGGATCTCTCAGAGACCGCGACGGACTGCTATGGCTCGGCACATGGTACGGACTGATGTCGTATGACGGAACGAAATTCACGCAATATGCCACCCGACGCGACACCAAGTCGGACATCCCGCCACGCAAGGTCATCTCAATCGTGGAGGACAACAGAAACAACCTCTGGATAAGGACCACAGACAACCGACTCTTCCGATTCGACAAGACCACCGAACGCTTCAATGACATGTATTCGGAACTGAAAGGCGTGTCGAAGAACATGAGGGTGATAAAGGTACAGGCGATGGACAACGGCAACACGCTGCTATACACACGCGACAAGTGTCTATATGAGGTCTTCACAGACAAGGAAAACAACCCCGCTATCAAGCCCATATACAACTCACGCCACGACATCGACAGGACGACGATGAGACTCAAGCACAACGTGGTGGGCGAGACGGCTGACTACATATTCTGGCTGGGACCTAACTTCGAGGTAGCCACAATATCAAAGCCCAAATCTCTCAAAGGCAAAAGGATGATCTCCCGACCGGGCAGAGGCGTGAAGGCCACATGTTTCGGCATCGGGAACGGCTTGGTGATGATTGGCACGGCGAATGGCTATGCCATATCCATCAGCATGAAGACGGGACAGACACGCATCATACACACCACCTCTACATCGCCCATAAACACCATCACTACGATAGGAACCCAAACGTATCTCTCTACTGCCGACGGCATTTATGACGTGAACGGGAAACTGGTTTCCGCCATAAAGACAAAGGCAGAAACGGCTTTCGCAGACAAGGAAGGGAAGCTCTGGATATATGGTCTCGCCGACGGACTGACCATGTTTGACCCAAAGACAAAGGCAACCGCACATTTTGCCACACCGATGGAAACAACGCTGGATGCCGTGAAATTCTGCGATGCCGGCGACAACGGACTCTTCGTGCTGCTGCGCAACGGAAAGGTGTGGCGCTATGACAGGACAACGAAACGGATGGGCAGCATAGACAATATGCTGACATCAACATTCACCCAACAGCTCACTCCTACGTTCTTGAATGAACAAGAGAGTCCGTCATTCTCTGATATCAATATCGACAGAGACGGACTACTATGGCTCTCGTCTACAAACAGCGGACTGTTCAAGGTGCGCTTCCCACACCGACATATCTCCTATCTGCTTTCCTCGCTTCTCGCCGGCGACACCAACCCGAATGACAACAACTACGGAATACGCGCCCTGTACCAGAGCCGCGACGGACTACTATGGATTGGCACAAGGCGGGGAAACGTGTACTGCGTGGATCTGATGACCAACAGCGTGGTGAGGAAATACAATGGCACGATGGGCATCGTATACAACATCATGGAAGACCGCAGCGGCAACATCTGGCTGGCATCCAAAGGTGGCGGACTGACGAAGGCCACTCCCGACAAAAGCTGTCAGCAGGGCATGAGACTGACCACATACAGACACAATGCCAACGACCGCTATTCGCTGAGCAACGACAAAGTGTATTACACCTTCCAGGACTCAAAGGGCAGAATTTGGGTATGCACATACGGCGGAGGTCTGAACCTCATAGCAAACAGAAGCGGAAAGACAGTGTTCATAAACAAGAACAATGAACTGAAACAATATCCTCACAATGACCTGTATCTGAACGTGAGGCAGATAGCCGAAGACAACGACCACACGCTATGGGTGGCAACCACCGACGGACTGCTCTCGTTCGGTGCCGGTTTCAAGGCACCGAAAGACATCACGATAAACGACTACAGACGGGGCGACAACCCAACCGTAGTGGACAACGACATATTCTCCATATTCAAAGACAGCAACGGAAGCATCTGGCTCAGCGTCTTCGGATGCAGCACAAACAGGATAATGGGCTACGACAAACGAAGCGGAAAGCTGCATCTTGAGAGCATGCGTGAAAACAACATGGTGGGCAACATAGTGTCTACTATGACCGAAGACCACCATCACCGCCTGTGGCTGACGACTGAAAACGGACTGACAAACATCAGCTTCTCTGATAGCGACCACTCGGTGAGGACATACGGATTCCTCGACGGAGTGATGCGCAACAAAGTGGAAGACAACAGCAGCATCTGTCTCTCCGACGGCAGGATTCTCATGGGCTGCAGGGAGGGAATAATAGTGTTCAGTCCTGACGAACTGGATAAGGATTCAAGACATGATTACAAGACCATCATCGTGGACTTCAAGGTGCAGAACCGCAGCCTCGACAGCTTCTCCCCCGCCATCAGCGAGATGTCGCCACGATATGCCAAGGAGATAGTGCTCAACCACGACCAGAACATGTTCTCCATAGAGTTTACCACTCCGAACTTCATAGACAACAGCCGCACGACATTCAAATACATCCTCGACGGATATGAAAACGAATGGCACCTGAACGACAACAGCCGTCTGGCGTCATACGCCAACGTGCCGCCTGGCAGATACACATTCAGAGTGAAGTCTGTCTACGACGACTCACCAGAATGCACTATCCTCATCACAGTGCTGCCGCCATGGTGGGCCACGTGGTGGGCATACACCATCTATTTCATCCTTCTGTGTCTTGCCATATATGCCGGCATCAGACTCTCGCTATATATGATAAGGATGCGCAACGAGGTGTATATCAACGACAGACTGGCGGAACTGAAAATCAGATTCTTCACCAACGTGAGCCACGAACTGCGCACACCGCTCACTCTCATTAAATCGCCTATCGAGGAACTGAAACGCCACGAAACGCTAAGCAGCGAGGGAAAGGAATATCTGCAACTAATCGACCGCAACGCTTCAAAGATGCTGCATCTCGTGAACCAGATTCTCGACCTCCGCAAACTGCAGAACAAGAAGATGCGTCTGCAGCTCTCTCATGCCGACATCAATGCCATCGCAGAGGCGTTCTGCACGGAGTACCGTCTCGCAGCCAAAGACCGCAACATCACGCTATCTTTCAATCTGCCCGAAAAGCCCGTCATGGCTTGGTGTGACGCCGAGAAGATTGCCGTAATAGTGAACAACCTGCTGAGCAACGCATTCAAATATACCGACCATGGCGGCAACATCGCCTTGACTCTGACTGCCGACTATGATGCCGACATCTGCCGCATCACAGTGAGCGACGACGGTGTAGGAATTCCGGAAAAGCAATTGGAAAAGATATTCGAGAGATTCTCTATGGCTGACAACGTCCAATCTTCTGACTCACACCAACAGGGAACGGGAATAGGACTCAGTCTGTCGCGTGAATTCGCCGCTCTGCATCATGGCAGGATATGGGCAGAGAATCTTGCCGACGGCAAGGGAGTGGCGTTCACTCTCGAAATACCGATGAGCAAGGAGAAGTTCAAAGACGACGACCACGACATCCTGCTTGGCGACAATATCAATCCGCAGGATCTGACCTACGCCGGCGACACGGAAGGCATCAGCAGTGATGCCGCAGATAAGACTGCCGCCAACGACGATACCCATTCTGAAGACCAGTACCGCCCTACCCTTGTGCTCGCCGAAGACAACAGTGATCTCAGACGGATGCTGCAGCTACAGCTGAGCCACTCCTATCATGTGGTGACGGCTACAGACGGTGCCGACGCTCTGGAAAAGATTCTTGACGTGCATCCCGACCTCATCATCACAGACCTCATGATGCCACGTATGGATGGCGTGGAACTGCTGAAGAGAGTACGGCGTGACTTCAGCGTGAGCCATGTTCCGGTGATAGTGCTGACAGCAAAGAACGGCGATGACGACATGATGAAAGCAATCGCCACTGGTGCCAACGCCTTCATCACAAAACCTTTCAGCCACGAGATGCTTGCCACACGCATCCAGCAGCTGTTGCGCGAACAGAGCATATTCCAGCGCAAGATGGTGCTGCAGGCAAAGAACAGTGCAGAACCTGCCGCAAAGGGCAACGGATACGAGGACCATCTGGCAAAGAAAGACCTGCAGTTCGTTGACCGCATCCGCACTATCATAGAGGAGAACTTACGGAACAAGGACTTCAACATCGACACGATAGCCGAGGGTGTGGGACTGAGCCGTTCGGCATTCTTCAAGAAGCTGAAGAGACTGACGGGGCTCGCCCCCGTAGACCTCGTCAGGGAAATCCGTCTCGACAAGGCAGAGAAACTCGTCGTCACCACCGACAAGAGCGCTTCTGAGATAGCCTATGAAGTGGGCTTCAAGGAATCAAGCTATTTCGGCAAATGCTTCAAGAAGAAATTCGGCATGACACCATTGGAATATCGCAACAAACAAACAAGCAAAGATAACAATGTTAACATGTAGATATATTGTGTGCTTTACGGTTAAAAGATTTTAAATAAACGTGTACATATACACATATTTAAAATATAAGCAATACTTTTGAAGCGTATTTCATACAATCATAAGAAGCAGGACTGAAAAAATTAAGCATCTATTAAACTTTAAAAACTAACGAAACATGAAAAAAATTTTTACTCTTGTATCAGTTGCGCTCTGCGCAATGAGTTTAAACGCACAGGAAGTGTGGAAGGCTGCAGACTATAATCTAGAAAACGTCGTACAGGGCGAAGCCACATCAAACATCTACGGTGGAGGCACTGCCGATGCCCCAGACACGAGCAAGCCGTCAACACTCAAGACTTTCATTATAACAGCTGAGACCGAAAACATGACCATGACAGCCGTTTCTACACCAAACGGCGTGAAAGAAGGCGACAAAGAACCCGTAGCATGGGAGCTTAAAGGCAAAGTGGACGGCAACGATGCACTTATTGTTGACGGATGCAACCCAAAGTTTGCACAGTATCTGATGGGCCAGGGAAACCCGGAGATAAGCCACTGGGAGTTTGACGAGGAAACAGATAACGGTACGGCACACCGCGTGTACGGCACATACTGGGAACCGGGCATGGATATGCCGCAGAAGGGTCTCTACTACAGATTCTCTGCAAAGAAATCAGGAACTCTCAAGGTTGCCATCTACGGCAACAAGAACCAAAACCCTACATACATTGTTGATGCCGACACGAAACAGCCACTTGCTCCTTCAACAATCGACGTTTCCATCTTCTACCAGAACACAGGCTTTGCCTTTAAAGGTAGCGTTGACACAGGCGACGCTGAATATCTGAACACTGGCAAGATGGCCGACGACTACGTTCTGCAGCACACCAACGGCATCACACAGAACCGTCCGGTTCTCGGATACGTTTCATTCCCTGTAGAGGCTGGCAAATCTTACCACATGTTCAACACAAAGAGCCAGATAGGTATCTACGGTTTCGAGTTTACAGTCGGAACAACAGGTATCAGCGACATCACTGTCAACAAGGCTAATGCCAATGCTCCTATCTACAACCTTGCAGGTCAGCGCGTAAACAACAATGCCAAGGGCATCCTTATCCAGAACGGAAAGAAGTTTGTTAAATAATTCAGCAATAACAATAATCTAATCCCTCTCATACCCAAACACTATGAGAGGGATTTTCATATATAGGCAAATGGTTACAAATCATTGTTGCCAACGTCATAAAATAAGCTAAAAGGATAATAAAAACAAACATAACAATTATGATTAGCAAAAAACTATTGTTGGCTGCGCTGACCCTCACGGTCGGCTCAGAGGCGGTACACGCACAGTACCCCGTAATTACACAAGAGGCAAAAGCGAAAATCGACTCATTGACAGCTGTTTGGACAGCCCATTCTGATTCTGCATGGGCTGTTGCATGGCCTATCGTCAAGGCTGAAGCTATGAAAGGACGCCATTATGTGCCTTGGGCTTCTCGTCCATACGACCTGCGCCAGGCAAAGATTCCGGCATTCCCGGGAGCCGAGGGTGGCGGTATGTACACATTCGGAGGACGTGGCGGAAAGGTTCTCACAGTAACCAACCTCAATGACGACGGTCCCGGCTCGTTCCGTTGGGCTTGTGAACAAGGTGGTGCACGTATCGTTGTCTTCAATGTATCAGGAAACATCGTGCTCAAGACTCCTATCATCGTACGTGCCCCTTATATCACCATAGCCGGACAGACCGCTCCAGGAGAGGGTGTACAGATTTCCGGAGAGTCATTCCAGGTTGACACCCATGACGTAATCGTCAGACACATGCGCTTCCGCCGCGGCAACACACACGTATGGTACCGTGAAGACTCTTTCGGAGGCAATCCTGTCGGTAACATTATGATTGACCACTGCTCTTGCGAGTGGGGACTGGACGAGAACATCTCGTTCTATCGCCACATGTTTGACCTCCATGACGGCAAGCCAAAGCGCAAGGTGCCTACAGTAAACGTAACAATCCAGAACACCATATCAGCCAAGGCTCTCGACACATGGAACCATGCCTTCGGATCTACCATCGGCGGCGAGAACTCATCGTTCATGCGCAACCTCTGGGCTGACAACACAGGCCGCAACCCGTCTATCGGATGGGGCGGCGTGTTCAACTTCGTGAACAACATCATCTACAACTGGGTACACCGCACAGCCGACGGTGGTGAATACTCTACGATGAGCAACTTCATCAACAACTACTACAAACCAGGACCTCTCACTCCAGAAGGCCCTATAAGCTATCGCATCGTAAAGAGCGAGAGCCGTAGCAACAAACTCTTCGATTATCCGCAATACGGACGAATATATGCTGCAGGCAACATCGTTGAAGGCAACGAACGCGTAACAAAGGACAACTGGGACGGCGGCATACAGATTGCCGACAAGGATCTTCCTAACGGTATTCCTGATGACGTAAAGGCACTGATGCACTCTGACGAACCGTTCACCATGCCTCACATGACCATCATTCCTTCTGATCAGACTTTCGATAAGGTTCTGTCAAACGTAGGAGCCACAATGCCTTGCCGCGACATCGTTGACCAGCGCATCGTTGAGGAGGTTCGCACAGGACAGGCTTATTACGTAAAGAAACTGCCCAAGAAGAATCCATACGGAGATATGTGGGGACTGTCTGACAAATCGAAAAACGAAGAAGGCTTCTTCAAATACCGTCGTCTTGACAATGATTCTTACAAGCACGGAATCATTACCAGCATCGAGCAGATGGGAGGATTCCCTAAATACAAGAAGTACACTGCATGGAAAGATTCCGACGGTGATGGAATGCCAGACGAATGGGAGATTGCAAATGGTCTGAACCCCAACGATCCGTCTGACGCAAACCTCGACTGCAACGGCGACGGATACACCAACATCGAGAAATACATCAATGGCATCGACACCAAGAAGAAGGTTGATTGGACAGACCTCAAGAACAACCACGATACTCTCGAAGGCAAGACAAGTCTGATGTAAAGAAAGAGTATACGAAAAGGTAACAAAACACACAAATGAATACAAATCCGCAAATCAAGCTCATTGGTCTGCGGATTTTTTATTTCAAATAGGCCATCAGGCCGTTGGGGGGTATCCTTTACGATACAGAAATCATGCCAAGACAAAATCTATTGCACACGAAAACCATTCACTAAATTTGCGAATACTGAAATAATATCATATCTTTGCAAACAAAGACATATATGTATGGAAATAAACTTCAACAAGGAATATTTACGAGACCTTTATAAATTAGGTCAAGCCGATAAGAAGCATAGATTCCAACCGCAAATAGTCAAAAAGTATATACGCATCATTGACTTGATGAGAGATGAAGACAATGTGCTTGGCCTGACGAAATACAAGGCTTTGAATTACGAACATCTTATAGGTGACAAAGATGGTCTTTCCTCTGTAAGAATAAACAATCAGTACCGGATTGAATTTGAAGAATATATCCAAGAGGGCCAATCCTTTGCTACTATATGCAATATAACAGAATTGTCAAATCTATAAATAAAGATATGAGTGCTAAAAAGACATTTTCACCCGATATGGTCGCCAACAATATTACTCCTGCTTATCCGACACATCCCGGAGAAGTGTTGAAAGACGAAATCGAGTTCAGAGGGATTTCTCAACGCCAGTTGGCTAAAGACATGGGAATTGCCTATTCTGCCCTTAATGAAATCTTGAATGCCAGACGGCCCGTTACAGAGAAGACGGCCTTGCTCTTTGAAGCAGCATTGGGAGTAAACGCAGAACCGCTATTAAGGATGCAGATGCGTTATAATATTCAAGTCATCCGCAAAGATTCATCATTTATGGAACGTCTTGCGAAAATCAGAAAAGCAGCTGCTGCATTTTGAAAACAATACAATACCATCAAATCCCATCAAATCCGCAACCTATAGCACAAATTAGCTACAGGTTGCGGATTTACAACTTTTAAACAACCTTGTTTAAAACAACCTTGTTTAAAACTATTTTTTTTCATATCTTTGCATGCGGAAGTTACGAAAAGAGTGTAATTTATTGGAAATGAGCGTAGGTTAATTGCTCTTG
>OLXN01001409.1_pt1 | contig 14272 bp, 10 predicted proteins | sample 1674021 | NCBI WGS metagenome assembly OLXN01 (sample SAMEA103958137, study PRJEB25191) | human gut metagenome | biome: human-associated habitat [ENVO:00009003]; feature: intestine environment [ENVO:2100002]; material: feces | place: Germany | collected 2013/2015
TTCAATGACGACGCCCTTTTTCAGTTCAGAGCCGTGCAGCTGCATATCTGTTTCTCCTGTCTGTCAAAAGATCGCCGCAGCCTCTTCCAGCTGCGCTCTGCGCTTCACGCCCAGCAGCACACACCGGACGGCGGGCTGCCGCAGCGCCCAGGCAAGGGCGTACTGCGTCATGCTCTGCCCGGCGGCCTTCGCTTCGGCCTCCACGCGCGCAAGCGTCGCGTAGACCTCGTCCGTCATGGGCTTCATCCAGTCGGGCTTTTCTGCTGCGCGGCTGCCTGCGGGCGGCTGCTGTCCGGCGTGATATTTTCCGGTCAGAATGCCGCCCTGCAGCACCTGATAGGGGATCACGCCGATGCCCTCCTGCGCGCACAGCGGCAGAAGCGCGTCCAGCGCGCCGGTGTTGAGCAGGCTCAGCGGCGGCTGGCACATACTGGGCAGCGGGATATTTTCCTCGCGCGCTGCGGCAAGCAGCGCGGAAAGCTGCTCCGCAGAATAGTTGCTCACGCCCCAGGCCCGGATGGTGCCGGCCTTCAGCTCCTCGCCGATGGCGCGGGCGATCTCGCCGGGTGCAGTGTTGGGATCGTAGCGGTGCAGATAGTACAAATCAATATAATCGGTGTTTATCCGGCGCAGGCTGCGGCGCAACTGGACGCGGATGGCCTCGGGCGAGGTGTTTTCGTCGACGGGGGTATCGCCGACCTTCATGCCGAGCTTCGTCGCGACGACGAAGTCCGCCCGCCGTGCGGCGACGGCCTTGCCGACAATTTCCTCGGCCACGCCGCCTGCAGAGCCTGCGAAGCGGTTGTAGCCCTCGTACATATTGGCCGTGTCGATGAAATTGACGCCAAGCTCCGCCGCGTCATGCACCAGCCGGATCGCGTCCGGCTCGGCGACGGGGCTGCCGAAGGTCATGGTGCCGAGGCACAGACGGGAGACGGAAATGCCGGTTCCCGGTAAAGTTGTAAACTGCATAACAGGTTCCTCCAGTGAAAGTAGAGACGTCAGGACATGGACGCGGCAAGCGCGTTCAGCCCGTCCAGATCGGCCAGCAGCTCCTGCAGCAGCGGCTCCGGCATGGAGCCGGGCTGCCAGACGGCGGGGGCGCGGAAGCATTTTTCCGCATAGCCGAGACTGCGCATCAGCTCCTGAAATGCGTTCAGAATGCCGAACTGCCAGCCCTTGCGCAAAAACTCCGTATAGGCCGTCTGCAGCCGGTTCAGCTCCGCGCAGCGGCCTGCCTGCGCAAGCGTCCAGAGCTTGCAGTAAAACTCCGGCAGCAGATTGATCCACGTGCCGATGGAGCCGTCCGCGCCGTAGAGAAGGCCTGGAACGACCATTTCGTCAAGGCCGGTATAGACGATCTTCTCCGGATAATCCGCCTTGATGCGGCGGATCAGGAAGATGTTCCAGTCGCTGACCTTGATCCCGGCCACGCCGGGCAGATCCAGCAGCTGCCGCAGCTGGTCATAGTCTGCCGAAACGTGCGTCAGACCGGGAATGTAATAGATGAAGACCGGCGCCTGCGCGGCCAGCGCGGTGTAATACGCAACCGTTTCGCTCCAGCCGCCCTGCGGCGGGACGGACGCGACCGCGTCCGCGCCCAGCGTCATCGCGTGCTCCGCCAGCTCCAGCGCGTGCCGCTGAAGCGTCTGGCCGACATGGACGATGGTCCTGCGTCCGGCGGCCCTTGTCTGCGCGATGGTCAGCTCCGCCGTCCTGCAACGCTCGGCGAACGTCAGACGGCTGCCGTCTCCGGTGCCGCCGCAGACATAAAAGCCGGTGATGGGCGCGCGCAGCAGCCGCGCCAGATTTTCCTGCAGGCTGTCGTAATCGACGCCCTCATTCGATGTGCAGGGCGAAACAACGGGGCAGACGATCCCGCGAAGCGCTGTAAAATCAGCCAAATCCGCTTCCTCCCGGCGCTCAGCCGCGCAGCTCTTCAACGGCGGAGATCAGGCTGGAGCACAGCGTGTCGATGACAGTGTCGTCCATGCCGCACCACCACGGGAAGGAGAACGAGCCGTCCCACCACTTGTCGAGCACGGGGCAGTCAAACTCGCCGCAGCCCTTGCGCTGGAACAGCGGGTAGCGGTACAGGGGATAATACTGCACGATGCAGCGGATGCCGTATTTTTTCGTCATCAGATCGAGCAGATCATCGCGCGTTTTGCCGCAGGCGCTGCCGTCATAATGCATGATGTACTGGTGCACGACATAGCGGCCGTTTTCCGGGCAGCGGGAGAAGGAGATCTCAGGCAGACCGGCAAGCTTTTCACGGATCTTGCGGTCCTGCTCGATCAGGGTGTTGTTGTTGGCGATGACGCTCTTGAGCTCCTCCGTGCCCAGCGCGCACTGCGCTTCGCCGATGCAGAAGTTCTGCGGCCAGCGGTCGTCCAGGAAGCTGTCGACGCAGCTCATGGCCGGGGACCAGTAGCGCTCACGGTCAGCCGGATACGCGCAGCAGCCGTTGTGCCGGATGCCGGGCGCGGCAGCGGCGTCCGCGTCGTCTGCGCAGACGAACATACCGCCCTCGCCGAGCGTCGTCATGGTCTTTGCGGAGTGGAAGCTGAAGCAGCCGAAATCGCCGAACGTGCCGACATGCTGGCCGTCAATGCGGCAGTCGAGCGCCTGCGCGCAGTCCTCCACGACCTTCAGACCGTGCGCTCTTGCGATGGGGACGATCTTTTTCATGTCGCACGGCATACCGAGCAGGTGCACGCAGACCACAGCCTTCGTTTTGGGCGTGATCTTGCGGGCGATATCGTCCGGGTCGATGGTCCAGGTATCCGGGTTGATGTCGGCCCAGACGATCTTCACGCCCAGATCGCCGAAGGGGATCGCGGAGGCGCAGAAGGTATAGGCGGGGATGATGACCTCGTCGCCAGGCTGGATATGGCAGAAGATCGCGGCCATTTTCAGCGCGCTTGTGCAGTTATTGACGGCAAAGGCGTGCTTCGCGCCGGTAAAGGCGCAGAAGGCCTGCTCAAACTCGACCATGTATTTGCCCTGCGTCTGGCCGCAGGCCTCACGCATGACCTTGACGACTGCGTCGATCTCTGCTTCTGTATAGGGATGCTGCATGGCGGGGCAGGTCACGCGGAAGCCGTCAACGGCGCCGCGGCCGGATGCATCACCGAGCATAGTTTTGTTGGACATGGAACATTACCTCCTGAGTGCGGAAAAATAGTGGATAAGAAATTTGGATAGGCATCAGGCAGCCGTCGTGCCGGCCTTCTGATGGTCAAAGCCCGTGTGCGGGCGCAGGATGCGCGCGGGTGTGCAGGGGGGGAATCCCCCCTGCACATCGGAAATGGAATGTGGTTAGCCGCCGTAGGTGGTGCGGGCGGTCGCGACAGCGTCGTTGATCATCGTTTCGAGCTCGGCTGCACCGGCAGCTTCATAAGCGGCGGCATAGTCGCCCCAGGAAGCGTCGATGTCCAGCTGACCGCCGATGAACTGGGTCAGATACTCATTGGTGATGGTCGTGAGCTGGTTGATGATATCGGTCGCCTCTGCGGGCAGCGCGACCATGTTGTAATAGGCGGGCAGGGGCTGCACGACCTCGTTGACAAAGCCGGAGATGGTGTCCTTGGCCTTGCTGACGAGCGCGGCGTCCTCTTCGGTCGCCCAGGAGTTGGAGAAGTCAACGGGATGGGAAACGGCGTCCCACCAGCTCTGGTTCTCAAAGTCGCAATAGTACTCGACACCGCTGAACATATAGCTGAACCAGACGTACTTGCAGCGGCCGTCGCCGTAGCCGTATGCGCCGTCGATCGCGGACCAGTAGTCGGAGCCGACGCTGGTGTTGAACTCGCCGTTCACGCAGTTATGCAGCAGATCCTGGCCTGCGTTGGAGGCAAGGAACTCGACCAGATCGAGAACACGGTCGGGATACGCGCAGGAGGTGGGGATAAAGTAGTGGGAGTTGATCCACGTGCCGGTGGAGTAGGTCTTGCCGTAGCTGCCGTTGGAGGTCAGAGCCTGACCGACGGCCAGATCGTCGATGGAAGCGTCCGGATGGACGGCGAGCCATGCGCTCTTGAAGAAATCACGGAACTGGCCGGGATAGCCGAAGCCGAAGTTCACAGCGCCCAGCGTGCCGTTGCCGAAATCGGCATACGCGTCGTCAAAGTCGCCCTTGACGCCGATGTTGGCGTCAAGACCGCCGTTCTTATAAAGCTCAGCCAGCTGCTTGACGACGGCCTTGCTCTGCTCGGAGACGGCGCTCACGGTCCAGTATTCGCTGTCCGTGCCGGCCTCGCCGGAGAGGATGGTGCCGGTGCCGGCGCCTCTGGGAACGGTGATGCTGGTGCCCTGCGGCAGAGCCAGCGTCGCGTCGATCTCGTTCCAATTGGTGAGCTTGTCGTTGCGCGGCCACCAGCCGACATAACCGGCGGAGCCTGCGGCCTCGCAGTAGGTCAGGAACTCATCGACCGTTGCGGGAACCTTGCCCTCGTTGACCTCGTCAAGGATGGCCTGGTTGTAAACGGGAACGCCGCCGAAGGAGGGATCTGCAAAGGCGGCCACGGAGTAGATGGCGTAGGAGGCGGTCTCATCGCCGGTGTAGAGCTTGTTGTACGCCTTCCATTCCTCGCTGTTCATCATCTTGTAGAGCGTGGGATAGCGGTCGGGATCGGCGTTGACGATCTCGCCGAGGTTGGTGACGAGGCCGTCCTGCACCCAGCTGGCGATCTTGTCGCTCTCGCCCCAGGTCGGGAACAGATCGGGGGCGCTGCCGGTGAAGAGCTCGGTCTGCATACGGTCGTCGAAGCCGTCCGTGCCGGTGTCATATTCCAGCGTCACGCCGACGGCCTGCTCGATGGCGGCCTTGATGGGGTCGTTGGCATAGCCGTCGAGATCGTCGAGGTTGTTGCCGAACTGGGCAAAGCGGATGTTGACCGTTTCGCGCGTGTCGGCGGGTTCAGCCGGGGTGGAATCCTCAGGGGTGGTGTCAGTCGTCTGCGCAGGCTCCGTGGTGTCGGCGGGGTCCGACTGCGCGGGCTGCTTGGCGCAGCCGGTGAAGCAGGCCATGACCATGACCAGCGCCAGAAGCAGGCAGAGCAGGGTGGTGTACTTTTTCATTGTGATCCTCCTTAGTTTTTATAAAACCGCGCGGTTCCCGCGCAGAGTTTCAAGATCATTCCTTCACGGCGCCGAGCGTCATGCCCTGCGTGAAGTACGGCTGGATAAACGGGTAGATGATGATAATGGGGAGCGTCGCGCAGATGATCGTCGCCATGCGCAGCGCCATGGGAGGCGGCAGCGTGAAGCCGAGGCTGGCCGCGCCGTTGCGCACCTGATTCATAAGGCTCTTGTCCGTCAGCATCCGGTGCAGCACCCACGCGAACGGCTGCAGCTTCGTCTTGTTGCCGATGAACATCATGTAGCTGTAATAGTCGTTCCAGTTGATGACCGCGATAAACAGCGTCACAGCCGCGATCATGCCGCGCGAGAGCGGCATGACGATGCGGAAGAAAATGCCGACCTCGTTGCAGCCGTCGATCATGGCGGCGTCCTCCAGCTCACGGGAGACGGAGAAGGAGAAATAGTTCCGCATGATGATGAAATAGGAGATATTCAGCGTGCCGGGCAGGACCATGACCCAGAAGTTCCCGGTCAGGTGGAGCGATTTGTAGAGCATATACTGCGGGATGAGGCCGCCGGCAAAGAACAGGTTGAAGACCACAAGCGCGTTGATGAGCTTCATGCCGCGGATGTGGACCTTGCTGACGGCGTAGGCCATGGCGGACGTGACCAGCACGGAAAGCGCGGTCGCCAGAACCGTCTTGACGGCGGAGACGAGCAGGCTGTTTGTGTAGACCTTGGTGCTGAAGATCTGAATATAGTATTGCAGATCGATGCCCTTGAACCAGAGCATCAGACCGCCCTTGACGTATTCCTCATACGGCATGACCGATGCGACCAGGCAGTACCAGAGCGGGTAAAAGCACAGCAGGCCGAACGCGACGCAGAAGATCGTCACGGCCACGTCGTAGAAGTTAAAGCCCAGCCGCATGAACATACTGCGGCGCAGGGAAGCGGGTTTCTTTTTCATGCGCGGCCCTCCCTTTAGAAAATGCCCATGATATCGAGCTTGGAAACGAACTTGTTGGTGATCAGCACGACGATCAGGCCAAGAACCTGCAGAACCAGATTGATCGCCGTGGAAAGCTCGAAGGACGTGCCGCCGCCGAGGCTGATGCGGTAGATATACGTGGAGAGCACATCGCCGGTGGAGAGCACATAGTTGTTGTACAGATTGTAGATCTGGTCAAAGTTCGCGCTGAACAGGCTGGACAGATCCAGGATCAGCAAAATCACGATGGTCGGCAGGATCGCGGGGATGGTGATGTGCAGCATCATCTGCAGCCGGTTGGAGCCGTCCATCTTCGCCGCCTCGTACAGAGCCGGGTTGATCGTGGACATGGACGCGAGATAGACGATCGTGCCGTAGCCCGCGTTCTTAATAATGTTGGAGATCACGACGATCGCGCGGAACAGATCGGGCCGCGTCAGGAAATTGATCGGCTCGCCGCCGAAAAACGTGATGACCTGATTGATCACGCCGCCGCTGCTGCCGGAGGAAGATGGGTATTCCAGAAACACCTGCACCAGACCGGCAAAAATGACCCAGGACAGGAAATACGGCAGATAGGCCGCCGTCTGCACGCAGCTTTTGACCTTTTTCAGGCGCAGCTCATTGAGCATGAGTGCGAGGAAAATCGTGAACGTCGTCTTGAATACGATGTTATAGCCGTTGATGATCAGCGTGTTTTTTGCCGCGCGCCAGAAATTGGCGTCGGCGATCATCTCGCGGAAATGCTCAAGACCGACCCACGGCGAGCCCCAGATGCCGAGATTTGCGTGATAGTCCTTAAAGGCCAGCTGAATGCCGTACATGGGGCCGTAATTGAACATGATCATAAAGACAAAGCCCGGCAGGACAAGCAGATATAAGAACCAGTAGCGCTTCAGATAGGCCAGCAGCTTCTGGAATCGGGTGCGCTGACTGCGGACACCGGGGACGTCAGGCGGATTACGCATAGGACCACTCGCTTTCGAAAATTAGTAATAATTAAATGAGGAAATGGGCGGAACGCCCCAATCCGAAATGATCAAAGAAGAAAAAAGGATTGATATTTTCTTCTTTTTGTAGTAGTATAGCAACAGAAACGATGCAAGTCAATAGACACATTTCATAATATTTGATTGGATTATTATTCGTTTACGACTAAAAAATTCGCATATTATTAGTAATATTTAAAAAACAATATGTGCAGACAGGAGTGCGAAGCATATGACAAAGAAGCTTGCCTTTCTCGGCTACGGCCTGCGTTCGAAAACCATGCTGCAGGCCTTCCGGGAGATCGAGGCGGATATTTCCGTCGCCGCAGTCGCGGACCCGCGCTGGGAGCAGATCAAAGAGGAAAATGCCGGAGATCCGCTGTTCGCTGAAGCGCGGTATTTTGAAAACGCGGACGCGCTGCTGGGGGGCTGTGAACCGGACGGCGTATTCATCGGCACGCGCTGCCCGCTGCATACGCCGCTGGCGGTCGAGGTCCTGAAGCGGGATATCCCGCTGTTTCTGGAAAAGCCCGTCTGCATCAGCGAAGCGCAGTACCGGACGCTGCGTGAGGCCGCAGAGGGAAAGCTGGACCGGGCCGTCGTGTCCTTCCCTCTGCGCGTGGCGGATATCACCGTCCGCCTGCGGCAGCTGGTCGAAAGCGGCGCGCTCGGGCGCGTCACCATGGTGCAGGCCGTCAACAATGTGCCCTACGGCAGCGTGTACTATCACAGCTGGTACCGCGACCCGAGCCTGACCGGCGGGCTGTTTTTGCAGAAAACGACGCATGATATCGACTATATCTGCCACGCCGCCGGGCTGACGCCGAAGCGTGTCTTCGCGCACACCGAGAAGCTCTATTATAAAGGAGACAGGCCCGCCGGGCTGCACTGCCCCGACTGTCCCGACTACCGCACCTGCGTGGAGAGCAGTTATGTCGTCGGCAAGCTGCGCGGCGAGGACGTGCAGGGCGATTGCTGCTGCTTCGCCGTGGATACCGGCAACGAGGACGTCGCCTCGGCCATGTTCCTGTGCGAAAGCGGCGCGATCATCAGCTATAATCAGAACTTTACCGTCAAGCGCACGGCGGCCAGACGCGGCTGCCGCATCATCGGAACAAAGGGCAGCGCCGAGTTTGATTTCTATACCGGCGTCATCCGCCATGACGACTATGCATTCGACCAGACCGCGACGATCCAGATCCGGCCCACCGGCGGCAATCACTTCGGCGGCGACCGGCGGCTGGCGCAGGATTTTATGAACCTGCTGGCGGGCGGAAAGCCGTCGTCGGATCTTCTGGGCGGTCTGCGCAGCGCGGCGTGCTGTCTGGCGGCAAAACGCTCTGCTGAGACGAATTGTCTGACTGATATTCTGCCTTAAGGAGAGAGCACATGGAACTGATTCTGACGCTGGACGTCGGCACGACGTCCGTAAAAGCCTGCCTGTTTGACCGTCAGCTCCGGCAGACGGCGCTGACGAGCCGGGAATATGCTCTGCAAACGCGCGGTGTGTGCGCCGAGGTGGAGGCGCAAGTGTATCTGGACGCGGCAGCACAGTGCATCCTGTCACTGCCCGCCGAAGCGCGGGCGAGGGTCTGTGCCGTCGCGCTGACGACGCAGGGCGAAACGCTGCTCTGCGTGGACAGGCAGGGAAAGGCCCTGCGGCCCGCGATTGTCTGGCTGGACAGCCGGGCGGAGGCGCAGGCGGCGCGGCTTGCCGCCGCGCTTGACCGGCAGCGCTTTTACGAGTGCACCGGCCTGCCGGAGCTGAGCGGCGCGCTGCCGCTGGCGAAGCTGCTCTGGCTTCGGGAGCAGGAGCCGGAGAGCTGGGCGCGGACCGACAAATTCCTCCTGCTGGAGGATTATCTGATGCTTTGGCTCACGGGCCGGGCAGTCACGGAAAAATCGCTGCTGACCTCCACCGGGTATTTTGACCTGCAAAGCGACGATTACTGGGACGAGGCGCTCGCGCTGGCAGAGCTTGACCGGACGCGTCTGCCGCAGGCGCTTGCGTGCGGCAGCATTGTGGGGCCGGTTCTGCCGGAGGTGGCGGAAGCGCTGGGATTGCCTGCCTCTGCCTGCGTCGTGACCGGCGCGATGGATCAGACCGCCGCGGCGCTGGCCGCAGGCTGCACCCGCCCGGGCACGCTCTGCGAGACGACGGGCACGGCCATGGTCGCCGCCGCGTTTACGGCCCATCCGCAATTTTCCGAAGACCATCATGTGACCATCTACCGCCATGCCATGCCGGGCGCGTATTTGTATCTTCCCATCAGCAACACCATCGGCATGAGCCTGCGCTGGTTCCGCGACGAATTCTGCCGCGATCTGGACGGCGGCTATGCTGCGCTTGACCGGCTGGCGGAGCAGGTGCCGCCCGGCGCGCAGGGCGTGACATTCCTGCCGTATCTGGCCGGGTGCGTCGATCCCGACAATCTGCCGGAGGCCTCCGGCGGCTTTTACGGGCTGCGGCTGTCCAGCACAAGAGCCGCCTGCGCCCGTGCGATTCTGGAGGCAGCGGCCTTCCAGCTGCGCGATTTTCTGAATATGCTGTCTGCGCTCGGCTGCACGGCGCAGACCGTGACCTCGCTCGGCGGGGGAGCGGGGAGCGCGCTTTGGATGCAGATCAAGGCGGATGCCTGCCGCCGCCCGTTCCACACGCTCTCCACGGTGCAGGCCACGTCGCGCGGCATGACGCGGAGGAGCAAACCATCTATCAGCCGCAGGCGGAAACCGCCGATGCGTATGAAGAAGCCTACGCGGCCTACCGGCGCGTCTATGAGGCGCTGTATTTGCAGAAAGGATGAGAGACATGACACAGAAAAAACCGAGACTCGGCGTTCTGGCTCTGATGCTGGAGGACTATCTGCCGCTGTTTCCTGGCATCGACCGGGCGCAGACGGCGTATGTAAACGAGGTTCTGGACGGCCTGCGGGACGCGGCGGAGTTCGTTTTCCCGCACGCAGCCATGAACCGGGCGCAGATCGAGTCGCTCGTGGCGCAATATAATCATGAGAAGCTGGATGGAATTCTGATCCTGCTGCTGACCTATTCGCAGGGGGCGTATCTGGTGCGTGCGCTGGAGGAGAACCACCTGCCGCTGGCCCTTGCCCTCATCCAGCCGGAGCAGACCGTCCGGCCGGACTTTATCGAGTGGGACTATACGGTCAATCAGGGCATCCATGGCAGTCAGGATCAGGCGAACGTCATGACGCGCATGGGCGTCAACTGCGTCTATTACGCCGGGAACCGCTGCGACGGCTCGTTTGTGCGGTTCGTCGCGGACTTTGGCCGCGCGGCCATGACCGTGCGCGACATGAAGCGGATGCGCATCGGCGTGATCGGCAAGCTGCCCGGCATGGGGGACGTCATTACCGACGATATGGCGATCTACCGCTTCCTGGGGCCGGAACTGGTCTATGACTCTATCGGGACCGTCCGCCGCTTCTGCGCCGAAGTCGAAGAGGACGCGGTGCGGGCACAGATGGAAGCGGACCGGGCCGTTTTTGAGCTTGATCCTACGCTGGACGAGCCGACGCACGCAGAGGCGGCGCGGATGTATCTGGGCCTCAGGGCCTATCTGCAGTCCGGCGGCCTGTCCGGCTATACGCTGCACTACGGCGAATGCGGCGAGGATGGCCGTTTTACGCAGCTGCCGCTGCTTGCGGCGTCAAACCTGCTGGCCGACGGCTATGGCTACGCCGCCGAGGGCGATTCCACCGCCGCCGTGCTGGTGGCGGCCATGCAGACGCTCTGCGGCGCGGCGGGCTTTACGGAAATGTACATGATGGACTTCAAACGCGAAGCGATCCTGATGTGCCATCAGGGCGAGGGCAACTGGCGGCTCTGCCGCGGCGACCGCCGCCCGTATCTGAAAAACAGAGTCCTGTCCGAGGGCGGGCTTTCCAATCCGCCCACGCCGATCTTCACGCCGGAGCCGGGCCGCGCGTGCATCCTGTCGCTGACGCATCTGACGGCGGACCGCTTCCGGCTGGTCTGCGCGCCGGGTGAGATCCTGCCGGACGCGGATCTGCTGCACGTGGATATGCCGTATCTGTTCTTCCGGCCGGACAGCGGCGTGCGCAGCTGCGTGACGGCATGGCTCGAACAGGGCGGCACACACCACGAGGCGCTCGTCCTGGGCGACCGGCTCGACCGCATCCGCCTGTTCTGCCGCCTTTGGAATGTTGAATTTGTACAGCTGTAAGAGCATAAGGGGGAACCGATATGATCAAAAATTTCAGCCGCAGTTTAGAGTCGCTTCTGGGCGCGGAGTATACCTCTGCCGTTTGCCGCGCATGCGCGGCGCTGACCGGAGAATCGGAGCAGGTGCTTGTGAAGCTCGCGCAGGAGCCGGTCGAATTTTATCCGGATCCGTTTGCCGCGCGTCAGGAGATTCTGATGGAGCAGGTCGGGCGGCAGCTCTGCCCGCCCGCGCAGGCCGTCTCGGCAGAGCCGGGCGCGCCGACCGATAGCTTTGCCGCCGCACAGCACTATGCCCCCGCGCCGCTCAGCGCGCTCGGCTGCTTCCGCCTCGGCGAGGACGGACGGCTGTATTTTGCCGGAAAGAGCGAGCACTATCACATTCCGCTCGGCCACGGCTTCCCGGGCTACGCGCTGCTGGACAAAGCTCGCGCACTCGGCATTCCCAACGCCACGCATAATAATACGCGCGGATATATCACGCGCCTGCTCGAACGCCGCCTGATCGCCGCAGCCAACGGCCGTCCCATGGACGAGCCGCTGCCGCAGACGCTTCTGCAGGCGCGGCAGCCCGGCGTTCTGAACCGCGTGCTCAATCTGGAAACGGGCTCTTTGGCAGTGGAGGCGGCGCTCAAGATGATGCTCAGCCGCTTTGACACGCTGGACGGCTCCGCGCCCGCGTATGCCGATCGCATCCCGGTGTTCCTCGTCATGGCGGACAACGACGGCGGCGTGACCGCCGGATACCACGGCACGACAGTTCTGGCGCAGATGCTGCGCGGCCTGTGGCCGTCGCTCGCGGAAAAATGCAAAGACGCACTGCGCGTCGAGTCTGTCGCGATCAACGACCCTGAAAGCTTCCGCAGCGCCATCGAGCGCTGGAACACGCCGCCCTATAAGACGGCGGGCTTCTGCCACGAGCTGATCATGATGAATTACAGCGGTACGCGTCTGGATCAGGCATATCTGACCGGGGCCTACCGCCTGTGCCGCGAAACGGACACGCCCGTGCTCTGCGACGAAATCCAGTCCAGCGCATGGTACGATACGCTCTTCCTGTTCCGCAAATACGGTCTGCAGCCGGACTTCGTCTCCATCGGCAAGGGCTTCCCCGGCGGCCTGTATCCGGCCAGCCGCCTGCTGGTCAGCGGCGCGTTCGACTGCCTGAGCCAGTTCGGCGCGCTCGTCACCAACGGACAGGAAGAGCTGGCAAGCCTTGCGTATCTCGTCACGATGGAATTTGTCAGCCATAACGGCGCGCATATCGAAGCGGTCGGCAAGACCTATCACGATGCGCTGCGCCAGCTTGCCGCGCGCCATCCCGCGCTTTGCAGCGGCGCGGAGGGCGACGGGCATATGAGCGCCCTGTGCTTCCATCAGGTGCCGGACGCGGCGGCCTTCGCCGCGCGGATGAACCGCGAGTTCTGCGTCGACATCAGCGCCCAGACCTACAAGGCCAACTGCCGCCCCGTCGCGCTGACAAAGCTGCCGCTGCTGGTCACGGAGCCGATGGTGGGGAAGCTGATCGCGTGGATGGAGCAGTGCCTGTCCGAAATGGAGGGCTGAGCGTGGAGAAGACCATCAAATTCGGCGTCATCGGCTGCGGGCTGATGGGCCGGGAGTTTGCAAGCGCCTCCATGCGCTGGCTGCATCTGCAGACCGACCTGCCGCGCCCACAGATCATCGCCGCGTGCAGCCGGACGGACAAAAGCCTCGACTGGTTCCGGCGCGTGCCGGACACGCGGTATTTTTACCATGATTATCATGAGCTTCTGGAAAATCCGGAGGTCGAAGCCGTTTACTGCGCCGTGCCGCACGACCAGCACGCGCAGATCTATACCGATATCATCCGTTCCAGCAAGCATCTGCTGGCCGAAAAGCCGTTCGGGATCGATCTGCCCGCCTGCCAGCAGATCCTGAGCGCCATGCGGGAGCATCCGCAGGTCTTTGTCCGCTGCTCGAGCGAATTTCCGTATTACCCCGCCGCGCAGCAGCTCTTCCGCTGGTATCAGGAGGGCTTCTTCGGCCGCGTGATCGAGGCACGCTTCACCATCAAGCACGCGTCGGATATGGACCTGGGCAAGCCCATCAACTGGAAGCGGCAGCTGAAGACCAACGGCGCGTATGGCTGCATGGGCGACCTCGGCATCCACACCCAGCACCTGCCGTTCCGGCTCGGCTTCCGGGTCGATTCCGTGAGCGCGCAGCTGGCCAACCTCGTCCCGCAGCGGCCCTGCGGCGACGGCTTTGCGCCCTGCGAGACATATGACAACGCGATTTTGCTCTGCGGCGCGCACAATGCGGCGGGCGACCGGTTCCCGATGGTGATGGAAATGAAGCGCATGGCCCCCGGCTGCACCAATACGGTGGAATACGAGATCTACGGGCTGGACGGCTCTGCGAAATTTTCCACAGAGGACGCAAACGCCGTCTGGTACACGCGCAATCAGGGCCGGGAGCAGGCGTGGAGCCGCCTGATGCTGGGGCAGAGGACGCTCTTCCCAGTCATCACCGGCGGCATTTTCGAGTTTGGCTTTTCCGACGCCATGCTGCAGATGTTCGCGGCGTTTATCGCCGAACTCTGCGGCGAACCGTGCGCGTTCGGCTGCTTCCGGCCGGACGAGGCGCTTTTGAGCCACCAGCTGCTCACCGGCGCGCTGCGGGCCTATGAAACGGGAAGCGTCGTCCGGCTTGACTGACGCGGAAGGAGGCGGTATTATGATGGACATATCTTCGGTCCCGCACGCGGCGGATGCCGAGCACCGCATGATCTACGAGCCTGCGGACGCCTTGGGCTTTACGGCGTGGACGGACTGCTTCGACTATCAGAACGGGCGGCTTGGCCTGTCCTTTAAGGAGATCCGCCGGGCGCATGACGCGGCCTTTGTGCCGCCGAGACTGGAAATGGGCGAGGCCATCGGCGCGCCGGTGTCCTATTGCTCGGCGGAATGCGGCAGTGCGGATACCGTCTCGGAGCGCGTCTATATGGCCTCCGACGACGGCGGGG
>OLXN01001446.1_pt1 | contig 13987 bp, 15 predicted proteins | sample 1674021 | NCBI WGS metagenome assembly OLXN01 (sample SAMEA103958137, study PRJEB25191) | human gut metagenome | biome: human-associated habitat [ENVO:00009003]; feature: intestine environment [ENVO:2100002]; material: feces | place: Germany | collected 2013/2015
AATAATGACTAAAGAAGAATTAAATAAATTAATTATCTTAAATACTAACATTAAAACAGGTGAGCCCTTATTTTTGGTTTCATATCCGTACTTGTTTAAAATTGTTTATGAAGAAAGTGATTCAATAAAAGAATATAATGATTTTGTTCACGATTGTGTAAAAAAACTATTAGATGAGAGCTTGTATATAGAGGAGGACTAAAAATGACTTTAGCAATGGGTGTAGATGTTAGCAAATATCAAGGGGTTGTCGATTGGTCTAAGCTTAAAGAGTATGGTTACACATTTGTAATCATACGCGGAGGTTATGGCATGTGCGAATCACAGATTGATCCATATTTCAAGAGAAATATAACTGAAGCTGTCGCTCAGGGCTTCAATATTGGAGTTTATTGGTTTAGTTATGCAGCGTCTCTAAAAGAAGCCGAGAGTGAAGCTAAATTATGTTATAAAACCATCAAGCCATACTTGTCTAATATTAACATAGGTGTATTTTTTGATTATGAGTATGATTCGGTTGATTATTATTACGATAGATACCAAAAAAAACCAACATACGAATTGACTAGAGACATGTTTTTAACATTTCATAATTATTTACAGCACTATAATATTAAAACCGGAATTTATACTAATTATGATTACATTACATCATATTTTAAAGGTCTTGACTATGAAAGCAAAAAATTTTTGCTATGGTTTGCAGACCCCTCAAATAAATATAGAGATAAATATTCATGGGACATTTGCCAGACAGGAATTTTAGATATTGACGGGGTTAGTTTTGATATTAACATTATGCGAGAAGAAACAACGGAAAAGCCGAATGATGAAGATTATATAATTTATACTATTAAATCAGGTGATACGCTTTCAGGAATAGCGTCTAAATATGGTGTTACTTTATCGCAACTGCTGGCTTGGAATCCTGAATATAAATCAAGTCCCAGTGTTATATATGCAGGCCAAACCGTAAAAATAAAGGCTCAGACAGATTCAGTTTTTTCAGTAGGTGACATAGTAAAAATAAAAAAGGACGCGAAGTATTATTACGGTGTTAATACTGTAATTCCAGAATATTGCAAAGCTATTAACCTGACTGTTCAACAACTGAAACCAGACCGGTTACTTTTAAAGGAAATATATTCATGGGTTGGTATTAACGACGTAGAGAAAGCCGAGTAATCGGCTTTTTTTACTAAAGAAAGGTGTTGATAAAAAATGGAAAAAGCAAAAACAATCAGCATTACTGTTTCACGTGAAACGCTCGATATTTTAGACAGAATTGTTTTATTGACCGATAAGACGCGCAGCGCGGTTATTCGGGATATGGTGAAAGAATCATGGATTGATTATTGTAGAAAGCAAGGTGGTTTATTTGAGTAATAACAATTTAAAGCTAGGAGATTATAATGTTTATAATCCATATAGCTTAGTTAGGAAATTCAGTGAAAAGGAACTAAGGCGGGAGTATACCAGGCTGAGAAGTATAGCGATGAAAAGGCTTGAGAGATTATCAAAAACAGAATTTAATCAAAGTGCTACATTTAAGGCTAATTCTCAAGGTTTTCCGACAGCTAGAAGTTTGAAGGATGTAAAAGGGTTGGCTTATGAATTAACAGCAGTGAGCAAATTTGTTGCTAGTAGTTACTCGACCGTAAAAGGCCAGAAAAAAGCAAAAGCTGAGATGTTAAAATCCTTACAAAAGAATTACCCAAATATAACAGAAGAAAATTATTGGAATTTTATAGAGTTTATGAATTATGCACGTGAAAAATATGGCGGAAAAATTTACGATAGTGAGCAAATAGCCGAACTGTTTAACGTGGCGCAAAAAAAGCAAATTCCGCAGCATATATTATTACGAAGAATTAACGTATTTAGAAAACATATACCAGAGATTCGAGAGCTACCGGATTTTGATAGGCAAGCGGTAGGAATGAGCCGTTCTAAATTCTATGAGAAACTGAAGTTCTAGGTGTTTAATATGTTATTAACCAATCAATACGCAACTGATTTGAAGCAAATTCGACGGCAAAAGCGCCCGGTTGGAAACAATGCTTATAAGGGTGAACCGTTTTATTATAAAGACATTGTGTGCGCGTTTGATATTGAAACCAGCAAAATTAAATATAAAGAAGATTATGACAAAATAAAAAATGAGGTTGTTCCACGTTACCAGGCCTTTATGTACGTGTGGCAATTTCAAATGGGGCTTGAATATACGATTGTAGGTAGAACATGGGAAGAGTTTTTAAAAATATGTCAGCAAATTTGCAGCCAGCTAAGAGACAATGAACGGCTGGTAATATATGTGCATAATTTATCTTATGAATTTACGTTTTTATCTGGGATATATCATTTTAAACCTGAAGAAGTTTTTGCAGTAGATAAACGCGCTATTTTAAAATGCACAATGTTTAATAAGCTAGAATTTAGATGTTCTTACAGGCTTTCTAATATGTCATTATTGGAATTTACAAAGGCTGAAAATGTAGAACACCGTAAATATAGCGAAAAATACGATTTTGATTATAATATTATTCGTTATCCATGGACGCCATTAGATTCTGATGAATTGTTATATTGTCAAAATGACGTTCTGGGATTGGTTGAAGCTGTGCACAGTCGGTTAAAAAATTACAATGATACTTTATATACTATACCACTTACTAGCACGGGCTACGTTAGAAGAGAAGCTAAAAAAGCTATGCGCGGCGTGAATCGCACATGGCTTAGGGAGATTATGCCAAGGTATGAGGTTTACAAAGCATTACGGGAAGCATTCAGGGGAGGCAATACCCATGCAAACCGTTATTATGTGGGAAACATTGTTGAAAATGTTAAAACTATGGACCTAGAAAGTGCATATCCAGCGGCACAAGCGTGCTTTAAATTCCCTATGACCCCATTCAAACCAGTAGAAGAAAAGTATATTTCATATGATAGATTAACCGATTTATTAAACAAAGGAAAGGCGCTGCTCATGCGTGTAGCTTTTTATGATTTCAAATTAAAAAGTAAATACTGGGGTTTTCCTTATTTAGCAAAGGCTAAATGCAGGGAATGCGTGGGGACTATAGAAGATAATGGCAGATTATTACAAGGCCAATATATTGAGACTACCATAACCGATATTGATTTAAAAATTATTATTGATGAATACGATATTAAAGATATTTTATTTATAAATTGTTATTATTCCAATTATGATTATTTACCGGATTGTTATCTTGAATTACTTAAAGTATGGTACACAAAGAAAACAGAGCTAAAGGGTGACGATGCGCACGAATACGAATATAGCAGATTAAAAGCGCTATTAAATTCTATTTATGGAATGACTGCCCAGGATCCAGTAAAGGAAAGTAATTTATATATTGATGTAGAAGCCTTTGAAAACAGGGAAGCTGTTCAAGAATATATAGGAAATAATATTGACGATTTAGATTTATTTGTTATTGATAACCGTAAAAGTGTTGAAGAATTACTTGAAGAACATAATAAAAGGGCATTTTTACCTTATCAATGGGGCGTGTGGACAACATGCTATTGTAGATTAATGCTTGAAAAGGGTTTGAAGTTGGCGGGAGATAATGCTATTTATTGTGACACTGATTCTGTTAAGTATTTGGGTTCTGTAGATTTTACAGATTACAACCAAAGACAGAAAGCGATAGCAAAGGAAAAAGGATTTTCTGCAATAGATAACGCGGGGAATCGTCATTATATAGGGATGTTCACACCTGATAAGGATTACAATAGGTTTATAACCTGGGGCGCTAAAAAATACGCCTTTACCTATATTAAAGACGGCAAAGAAAAAGTCGGCGTGACCATTTCGGGCGTCAATAAAAAGTTAGGAGGTGAAGAACTAGAAGAGCATGGAGGTTTAAACGCGCTTTTAAATAGTGGAGATGGGCCTTCTTTCACCTTTGTAAAGGCGGGAGGTACAGAAAGCGTATATAATGACTTTCCAGAGATAAAAGAAATAGAAGCAGAGGGCCGGATGATACCTATAACCCGCAACGTAGTGATTAAAGATTCAACCTATCAGCTTGGAATAATTCCCGAATATAATAGGCTATTACAAGATTGTCATTTATTGCTTAAATGTCTTGACATGGATTAAAATATAATATATTATATATTCAATACTTAAATTATAAGGAGTGTGCGTAATGTTAAACAATGTTACTTTTGTTGGTCGTCTTACAGCAGATCCGGAGCTTCGCAATACGCAAGGAGGAAAACCAGTTGTTTCCTGTAATATTGCAGTACAGAACAGCAAAGACGAAACAGTCTTTATTTCAACTGTTTTCTGGAATAAGCTAGCTGAAATATTGTCTATGTATTGTAAAAAAGGGAGCTTGATTTCAGTTCAAGGCTTTTTAAAAAATGATAAATATAAAGATGTGCAAATTTTGCGCGTGGTAGCAATTCAATTCCACATGCTAGAGGCTAAAAAAGACAGTAAGGAAGCACTTCCTTTCTAAAAATCTTCAGATCAAAAAAAACAGCCGTCCGGCTGTTTTTTTTGTATTACAGGAGTGTTAAGAATGAAAACAGAATGGTTATATACACCGGACGAATGGCTGAATGTTCCGGAAATTGTGAAGCGCTGTGAAGCGCAGGGAATTACCTTTATTTATATAGTTGGAGGACGTGGAACTGGTAAAACGTATGGAGTTTTTGATTATGTTTTAACAAATAATATAGGCTTTACATATTTAAGGCGTACACAATTAGCCTTTGATACTATATTAACTGACGAATTAAATCCATTTAATCAATACAATGCGGACCACAACATAAATATAATAATGAAAAAAAACACTAAGGTGTCAGCGGGTATATTTTATGGTGTTGAGCAAGACGAGGTTATAAAACCAAGTGGCAAGGCTATTGGAGTAGCAGGAGCCTTGACAACCTTTTCTAAATTGCGCGGCCTTAGTGGTGAATGGATGAAAGTTTTTTTTTATGATGAATTTATACCAGAACGACACGAGAAAAAAATAAAAGGCGAAGCTGCTGCTTTTTTTAATGCTTATGAAACGATAAACCGTAACCGTGAGTTTAAAGGTCAAAAGCCTTTACTTGCAATAGCAGCGAGCAATAGCGAAGATATAGGCTGTAGCTTATTTTTAGAGCTAGGCTTGATTAAGCATTTCATGAATATGGAGAAAAAAGGCATTGAGGTTAAATTTATGCCAGAGCGTAAAATCTGTTTAATAGATTTGCGCTATTCTGAAATTAGCCGTAAGAAAAAAGAACAGGCCTTATATATTCAAACCAAGGGTACCCGCTTTTATGACATGTCTATTAGTAATAAATTCGACTATAATACAGGAAGTAAAATTGAATCACATTCTCTAAAGGGCTATAACGCTATAGCGGCGATTGGAGAAATTACTATTTATGCGAATAGAAAGGGCGACTATTATATATCACATCATAAGTCAGGAAATCCTGAAACGTTCACAACTGACGACATAGGTATAGCAAGATTTAAAAGCCACTATATACATTTATGGATGGATTACATGGATAATCTGATAACCTTTGAAGATGAAGCCTGTGAAATCGCATTTCAAAAATATTTTGATTGACAAAAAGTTATATTAGAAGTAATATATACTTATGGTATTCCTAACAAACCGGCCAATGTGCAGGCCTCGGAAGGGCGCGCCGGTACAGTTCAACGCACACTAGGAACTTGATTGTTTAGGGCCATAACAAAGAAAGGGGGTGAAGTGATGACTTGTGCAAGCTTCATTCCTTTTCTTGTTGTTATAGTATTTATTATCTTAGATATTATAACCGGATTAGTAAAAGCCTTTTATAACAACTCGTATTCATCAAGTGAAATGCGCAAGGGAGGCCTTCGGAAAATTGGGATTTTCCTAGCCGTTGTATTGTGTTATATTGTTGAGGTGTGCTTGCCTTATTTAAATATTACAATTAATATTCCAATAACCGTTATAGCGGCGGCGTACCTTGCATTTATGGAAATAACTAGCATTATTGAAAATCTCAGCGCATTAAATCCTAATATTAAGGATTTTCTGGAAAGCATTATAAACAAAATAAAGGGAGGTTCTAAAGATGAAAGTAAATGATATTGTTGAACTGTGTAAAGCGGGATTTAAAGCTGACCAGATTTTACAGCTTGTTGCCGCAGAGCATAACGAAGGGCAGAGCGCGCCTGCTGCGCCTGCTGCGCCTCCTGCGCCTGCTGCGCCTGCTGCGCCTGCTGCGCCTGCTGTCGATAACTCAGCTATTGAATCAAAGGCGCTTGACCAAATTAACGCAACGCTAAAATCTTTAACTAGCGCAATTCATGCAAATAATATTCAAACCGTCGGCGGTGATTATCCTAAAGAGCAGAGCGTTGATGATATTATAACCGCCGCAATTATTAACCCACCTAGTAAAGCGTAATAGCTTTATAATTAACGAATATATGAGGAGTGATCATGAATGAGTGTTAATCAGCTAACAGTAAACCAGGCTGCAACTGTTTTTAATGAAATTGTACATCAGGCAACAGGTCAAACGAATTTGAAGGTTACTGATACATCGTCGTTTGTTTCAGCGGCAACAACGGTCTTGCTCGCCGGCTATGATAAGCTATTGACGGCTATGTCTCAGGTTTTGACCAGAACTATTTTCAGCGTAAGACCGTATAATGCTAAATTTGCAGGACTTAGAGCGGGGCCGCAACGGTTCGGAAATCATACGCGTAAAGTAAATTATCTTGATGATGATTTTGAGGATTCGCCCGCCTTTGAATTACAGCAGGGACAATCTATTGACATGTACACCGTCAATAAGCCTCGCGTTGTTCAAACAAATTTCTATGGCTTTAACACCTACGCCAAGCATAAAACCTTTTATGATAACCAACTAGATATGTCCTTGCGGACATTGGACGAATGGGCTGAGTTTTTCAATGGCGTTATGGTTAATATTAATAGCCAGATTGAACAGGTGCATGAGAATGTAGCAAGAGCTACTATTGCAAACTTTATTGGTGGCATTAATGTTGCTAATCCTTCATGTGTTGTTCATCTGCTCACAGAATATAATACTTTAACCGGTCAAGAATTAACAGTGAATGACATTTATAAATCAGACAACTTTATAGCGTTTGTGCGCTGGCTATATGCTAGGATTGAGGTTTTAAGTAATCGTCTGACGGAACGCACTCAGCTGTGGCATGTAAATATTGAAGGGAACGAAGTAAAGCGGCACACGCCTAAAAATAAACAAAAGGTTTACTTGTTCAATGATTTCATGAGCCAGGCACGCACGATGGTAGTGTCTGATTTGTTCCAGCGCGATAGCATGAAAATGGTTGACTATGAAGGGGTTAACTTCTGGCAATCCATTAATTCGCCTGACAGCATTGACGTGACACCTGTATATACAAAGGCAGAGGATGGCACGCTTGTCACTGGCGCCGAACAAAAAATTAATAAGGTCCTAGGCGTTATTTTCGATGAAGAAGCAATAGGATTTATTCCTAAAAATCAAGCTATGGGCGCAACGCCGCATAATGTCGCAGGCCGTTACACAAATCTATGGTGGCATTGGGACGAATGCTATTATAATGATTTTACGGAAAATGGAATCGTTCTTCTACTGGACTAACAAGAAAAGCCCCGTTAATTCGGGGCTTTTTTAGGAGGTGTGAGCGTTGGAATGTTATCTTTATACCTTTTCTAAAAAACAAAATAGTACTAAACGCCCGGGCGATGGAGTGGGAACACTCGTTGATATTAATTTTTTAAGTCCCACTGACATGCTAAATCCTAACATTGAATTAATTCTTGATTCTGAACCTTACGCTTATAACTACGCTTTTATTTGGAGAACTCAGCGCTATTATTTTGTTTCTAACTGGACATGGGACGCCGGGCGCTGGATTGCTTCGCTGTCTGTTGACGCTTTAGCAAGCTGGAGGACGGAAATAGGAAATCAAAATATTTATATGATTAGAAGCACTTCAGGTAATAACCAATATATTAGGGATTCGTATTATCCTATTACTAATGAATTTACAGTCACCTCAGTACAAACAGATCCCTTATGGAATATTTCGGCATTAGGTGACCCGTTGCAAAATGGCACCTTTATTATAGGTTTAGTAAGTGGAAACGGAGTGCCTAACTATTACCAAGCGTCTTATTCCTTATTAACTACTTTCATGGACTTCATCTATTCAGATTCTTTTCTTCAGACTGTTTCTGATGGATGGTCTAACTTTGATCAATCTTGGAAAACTAGATTTAATCCTATAGATTATATCACATCTTTAGTCTGGCTTCCTGTTTCTCCTGGCACTATTATTGAAACAACAGCTAAAATAGGGTACTGGGAAGCTATTAACCTGGGACAAATTGCAACTACTAATTTTATGAGGACAATTACTTTTACATTACCATCACATCCCCAAAGCTCTAGGGGTGCTTACTTAAATTATGACCCTTATAGCTCATATTTTTTAACTATTCCAAGAATCGGAAATATTCCGTTACAGGCTTCTATTGCAAAAAATGGAACTACAACCTTAACGATTGAAATTGACGGTATAACAGGCCAGGGCGTTGTTATGCTGAAAGCTCAAGGAAGCACTTACTATAGAGAATCCTGTAATATAGGGGTATCAATCCCCCTTTCCAGCGTTAGACAGGCAGGGCTTGATTTTCTTAGTACAGCTTCAGCGGCTATTCCTCTTATTACAAACCTAGCAACCGGAAATATTGCAGGGGCTGGCATGTCTGCTATTTCAGCCGCGTATACTATGAGCGAACGGCTAACACCACAAGCTAGTAAAATAGGTGGTAACGGTATCATACAGGATTCTAATAACTGTACTGTGACGGGAGTTTTCGCGCATGTAGCAGACAATAGTATTCAAGATTTAGGCGCTCCATGTTTTTCGGCTCGTACTATATCAAACTCACCCGGTTTTATTATTGGCTATCATGCTGATATTGAAATACCATGCACAGACAACGAACTTGAAACTATTAAAAATTATATAGAAGGAGGGTTCTTCTATGAATGACATATATAGACAGGGCGCGCCTTATGATTATAATCATATCAACGTTTACAATAGTGAGATTTCACCGTCAACCGTACATAGCCAGAACGTGGCTTTAACGGGCTATTTTAGGCGCTATTTACTTCAAAAGGCTATGAGTACCTTTAAATGGAAGTTCCCCGAATTTTGGGCCGAAAACTACCTATTATACTGCCTTTATTGTTGGGGTAGCTTTACTATTTTCAATACTGATAAATTCGGGGTAATTGCGAATGGCTGCACACTGGGCGGCTATAATGTATTTTATCAGCCCTTGTTTTGTGTGGTGGCTAATCCGCTTTTAAAAGGCTCTAGGAAGCTGATTATTGATAAGCAATGCACTTTAATTTATATGCAGCCTGATTATGGCGGAATTATGGATTTAGTCAATTATTATGCTGAATTGATGGCTATTACCAGTGAGGCACTTTCTTTAAATATGTTTAATAGTAAGCTTACCTATGCATTCGCCGCTAGAAACAAAAGCACTGCGGAAAGCTTCAAAAAAATGCTTGATATGGTGAACCGCGGAGACAGCGCCGTATTTTATGACAATAAGCTCGTAACTAATCAAGGGGATCCTTTGTTTCAGTATTTTCAATCTGACCTAAACAAAAATTATATTGCAAGCGATATTCTGGTAGACCTTCAGAAAATAGAAAATCAATTTGCGCAAGACATTGGTTTACCAAATGCCAACACCGAAAAGAAGGAAAGGCAAATTGTCGATGAGGTTAACGCGAATAATGTGGAAACCTTTACACGCTGTGATATGTGGCTAAAAACATTAAAAAAACAATGCGAGAAAGCTAATAATATGTTTCAAACGGATTTAATTTCTGTTGATTGGCGTGTAAATCCTTTAGAGAATGGGGGAGGTGTTATGAATGAAGGCGTGGCTGTCAATTCTAGGCCTGTATAATTACGATGATTCCATTTTTGAAAAATTCGTTGTACCATCGGGCATGGATAAAGACCTAATTATTAATAATATTTTATTAGAGCTTGCGGAGCTTGAGGTCATATACCCGGAACCTAACACAATGAAGAACGCTATTGGCTTCTGGTCACAAGGACAGCTTGACAGCTGGCAAAGAATGTATGACGCTATGCAATTAGAATATGACCCTATTTATAACTACGACCGCTTTGAGGAGTGGCTAGATTCTAATCAATCACATTCTAACTCAACCGTTACCAGTAATGGCACTTCAAAACATCAAGTGAATGCATTTAACAAAGGGCTAACGGATAGTGAAAAAACATCTGATGATAATTTAAATACTGATAATTCAAACGGTTCTTCAATAGGCGCACATTCTGGGCATTTGTACGGTAATATAGGCGTTACAACCAGCCAACAAATGCTACAAAGTGAAATTGACATTTCTAAATTCATAGTACAGGATTATATAATTGAACAGTTTAAAGAAAGATTTTGTCTTTTAGTTTATTAGTGAAAGGATGATTATAATGGCATTTGAACAATTTCCGTATAGTAATTTTCATGATTTAAATCTCGACTGGGTTCTGAAAGAAGTCCAGACTGCCGTTAACCAATATGAAGAGTTAACTAATAGAATTGACGGCATGGATGTTACGCTGCAAGGCGCTATTGACTATATTAATAATTATTTTAAAAACCTTGACGTACAGGAAGAAATAGACAAAAAACTTGAAGAAATGAATAAATCAGGAGAACTTGCTAATATCGTAGCTTTATATATGAAAGCACCTTTCTGCTATCCGTCATATGAAATAGCACAACAAGATAACTTGCCAAGTGGCTCGCGTTTTATTGTAAGACGTTTTTACACTAATCAAACCCTAGTATTTCCAGCTTTATATTATGTATATGATGGTGTTGCTTCTGAAAACTCTCTGTCAATATACTATACAGATAATAAATCTACACGCTGTGACGAAACAATAATATACCCGGAACAACTCGGTGCTGTTGGAAATGGTATCGCAGATGATACTATAGCTATTAAAAAAACTATTTTATATACCACACATAAGATTTCGGCTAAATTACTTCAATCATATAATATTTCCGAAACTGTAATCGCGACATATCCAAATTTAATAGAAAATTATGCTACTTTCCCAAATAAACCTCTTATTTATGAGCGCGATTTAACCGCTAATTTTGTACCCCATTATTATCGAATTGATTTATTAAAAATGAGTAATGCCCTTAATCCAGAAGGCAATTTGCAATCAGTATGTTATAATTATAACACTAAGCAATTTGCCGCATGTATTTCAACATCATCTAATACCGGGAATGTCGTTATTTTGAATTCAGATTTTTCAGCAATCCTTAGTGTTAAAGCGCTTCAAATATATCATGGTAACGATATTACCTATATAGGTACTTCTAACACCTATGCTATAGCTCCTATGGACGCCAATAATGGTAAAATCCTTATTTGTTCAGCAGATTTTTCATCTATTAACCCCATCTATTTGGAATATTTTTCGGATCAACCAGTATCAGGGGTTTCTTACGATCCTGATAATAAAATTATTTATGTAGTAGGACGCGAAAAAAGCGCTATTTATAGTGAGGATTGGGTTTTTATTAAAAGTTATACTCTTACTAATATTGGGTACCCATCAAAACTAATTCCTTATAATAATCAGTACACCGTTGGACAATCAACAACCGTCTATAAAGGGGCCTTTATTAGAAGCGCATCATCATATCCGGGCGCTAATCTTACGTTCCCATCATTTAGGCTCGCCGCCGCTTTATGGCAAAGTCAAAAATTAGGTAATTGCGTGGAATATCCTCTATTCAATAAATGGGATGAAATGGAAGGCGTATGCACCGTTGGAGACGATATTTATGTCTTTGGAAAAGTAGGGTTGTTAATTTCTATCACTAAACTAGTAAATGTTGCCGCAGGTCAGACACCTATACAAAATATTAACGCTAATAACCCACTAAACTTATGGCTTGATGAAAGTAGCACCACCTGTGGTGATGGACTATCAAAAGAAACCCCACACAATTCTTTGCAACAATTGTTAGATTCGTATACTGGCAGAGCTATCATTATTAACGTATTGTCTTCTATTAAAAGCAGTATTAGAGTAGACGCTGCTAGTTGTAGTATCACAATTCAACCTGAAGATGAATCTATCGAAACAATTTCATGCACGGGTCAGTTCGTTTTCAACTGGTGTAGTAATGTGGTCTTGAAAAATATTCATTTCTCTGGAATGGCGTATTCTGCTATTTATACATCATTTAACGGTGTTCTTATTCTCGCTAATTGTCAGTTTACAGGTACTGGAACATCTGGAAGTACTGCAATGGTAAATGCTACTAGCGGTAGTATTATAAATATCATTTCAGGAGTGTTTAATAATTGCCAGCTAGCGGCTCGCGCGTCAACAAGTTCATCATTGACCGCAGGTCAATGTAGTTTTACTAATTGTAATATTGGAGTTGGCGCGTATTATGGCGGTACTGCATTTGCTAACGGTTGTACATTCTCAGCAGTTACTACAAATATCGTAAGCGGTGGGGGTGGTGTAGCTTTCAATAACGGCGTCAAAGCTTAAGAAATAAATAAAAAAGATTCAGGTATCACCTGAATCTTTTTTATTGTTGGTGCGAATATCAGTTAAACGATTATTGAGAAAATTATAAATGCATGTTGAACAAGGCATATTCTTCAGACATTTATATCTATCTGTGTTATGATAGCAAAAACCAAACTTGGCTAAAATGTTACTAATTGACACAACAACATCTTTTCCCTCCAATGCTCTTACTCGTTCCGAAAGTAAACTCACAGTTCTTGAATTTGTTGCAAGGTCGTCATTAAAGGACTTTTCTAATCTCATAACTTCTCTTCGCAACATTAGTCCTAATTGTTCAATTGTCTTCTTGGTCATTATTCAAATCCTCCACTAAATCAGTCATTAAAATATTAACCTCTAAATTATTGTTTTTATCAAAATTAAGCCTAATATACACAGCGCCAACTTTATTTTTTTGCCCAAAATGTAAGATACATTTGAGAAACGGATTCTAATAATACAAATAAAATATGTAGAATAATAAAGATACAGATAGAGGTAATATATTTAAATAAGTAAATTGGAAAAATAGTTTGTATAAGTGATATTGCAATGAGACCTACTAAATATATTATCTCAGTAACAACATTATAAGCTATATTAGAAAGTAGAATTTGAAATAGAGACAATTGTTCCCCCCCTGAACCCCAACTTGCAGATTGTAAAGGTGAACCATTTCATGTAAAAGGGTTTCGCAAATCTGTTCTTTCATTTCTTATACCGCCTTTCTAATATCGCCGCTTTTCAACTTCATATAGCTTTCAACTTCTTTTTTATCAGGAAATTCACCCCAAAAATTACGCTTCCAGCCACCGTTGAAAAACCGCAACCCCTGAAAATCATCTTTACTACAACCCTTGATTGGAATATCCTGAAAATTCATCTGCGTTCTTTTTTCGATCCTGTGGATCATTTCTTCCGCATACATCATATCGTTATCCAAACAGAAAACGAACTTCCCATCAAATTCAAGGGTAATGTAAGTGTGGCAACCACATCTGATTGTAAAACCATTATCTTTCATAATCACTTCATCCTTTCAACGCCGTTGCAGCGGCTTTGTGATAAAATTTCTGTAAGTTTAAAAAATCTATAATTTGATTCCATTATTCAAATCACTCCAGTCCATTTAATAATTTACTTTCATATGGCAACCCTTTCTAAATGTTTGATTATATAGTAGCACTAATGAATAGCATTGTACAGTTACAATATTGTAACTGTTAGTTACAGAATTGATATTTGTAACGGTGTTACATTGGGGAAGTCCAGGAATACCCCCAGGGGTATATTAGGGTA
>OLXN01001458.1_pt1 | contig 13928 bp, 10 predicted proteins | sample 1674021 | NCBI WGS metagenome assembly OLXN01 (sample SAMEA103958137, study PRJEB25191) | human gut metagenome | biome: human-associated habitat [ENVO:00009003]; feature: intestine environment [ENVO:2100002]; material: feces | place: Germany | collected 2013/2015
GCTGTAAAATTATTTAGCCGAGCTGCTTGAAAATAAAGAATACATGAGAAGGAGAAAAGCAAAAATGCGTGCATACGAACGTTTATTAAATTATGTGAAAGTATATACCACAAGCGAGGATGAGCAGGAGAACGTGCCATCCACCAGCCGTCAGTTTGACCTGGGAAACCAGCTGGCAGAGGAACTGAAAAAAATAGGGGTTCAGGACGTGCGCATTGATGACAAGTGCTATGTTTATGGCGTGATCCCGGCTACAGAAGGCTTGGAAGAGAAACCAGCCATCGGCTTTATCGCACATATGGACACAGCACCTGATTTCTCCGGAGAAAACGTAAATCCACAGATCATCCCGGAGTACGACGGCGGTGATGTAAAGTTGGGAGACAGTGAATATGCTCTTACCTTGAAAGATTTCCCACATCTGGCATCTTTAAAAGGAAGAACCCTGATCACCACCGACGGAAGCACCCTTCTTGGTGCAGATGACAAGGCTGGTGTGGCTGAGATCATGACTATGGCAGAGCAGGTGATCACAGAGAACATTCCTCATGGAAAAATCTGTATCGGCTTTACCCCGGATGAAGAAGTCGGCTGCGGCGTAGACTTCTTCGACGTAGAGGGCTTTGGCGCAGACTATGCCTATACCGTGGACGGCGGCACAGAGGGAGAAATCGAATTCGAAAACTTCAATGCAGCCGGAGCGAAATTCACGGTGACCGGATTTAACATCCACCCAGGCGGAGCAAAAGACACGATGATCAATGCAATCGCTGTTGCAAGCGAGATCCAGTCTCTTCTGCCGGAAGCAGAGTCCCCGAGAAATACCGAAGGATATGAAGGCTTCTATCATCTGACCAGTATGTCCGGCGATGTGGCACATGCCGAGTCCGAGTACATCATCCGTGATCACGATGCAGAGAAATTTGCAGCAAAAGAAGAGAATCTGCGCCGGATTGAAAAAGCAATGAATGAAAAATACGGCGAGGGAACGGTAAAACTGGAGATCAAAGAGCAGTACCGCAACATGGCTGAGAAGATCCGTCCTTGCTACCATCTGATTGAGAATGCCGAAGAGGCAGCCAGAAGAGCCGGCATGGAGCCGATCGTTCTTCCGATCCGCGGCGGCACAGACGGCGCACGCTTAAGCTTCATGGGGCTGCCGTGCCCGAACATCGGAACCGGCGGATATGCATGCCATGGACCGTATGAGCACATTACTGTTGAGGGGATGGAAAAGACGATGGCAATGCTGAAAGAACTGGTTAAGATCTACGCAGAATAAAAGAGTTGTCAGAAAAAAGGAAAAGTCCGGCAGAAAACTGCCGGGCTTTTTTGCTGGCGTTTATGATAGGAAGAAAAAAATCAGCACAGCAAAAAACGGAGCCATGCAGGCTCCGATTAAAAGCAGTTCGTAGGGGAATCGAACCCCTGTTTTCGCCGTGAGAGGGCGACGTCTTAGCCTCTTGACCAACGAACCGTACTTGCTTATAATACACGATGTCTGGAGAAAATGCAAGTGTTTTTTTGAAAAAAATTTAAAAAATTTCAAAAAGTAGCGAAATTCGCATTTTACTTGCATTTTTTGCCAGTTATGGTATGATAAAACAAACAAATGTTCTAAGAAAAACAGAAATACGTTCTAAAAAGAAAGAAAAAAGATTAGAATAGAGAAGGAGAAGACAAATGAAACAGTACAAAGGAGCCATTTTTGATCTGGACGGAACACTGCTCGACTCGATGTGGGTCTGGGATGACATCGATGTTGCATTTTTAAAGAAGAGAGGACTTGAGGTTCCGCCGGATTATCAGGAGGCGATTACACCGCTCGGCTTTCTGGAGGCTGCCCGCTACACGATCAGACGGTTCGGCTTTCCGGAAACGCCGGAAGAGCTGATTCAGGAGTGGCATCAGATGGCGGTCGACGCCTATACGTATGAAGTGGAGTTAAAAGACGGGGCAGCAGAATATCTCCGCTATTTAAAAGAAAAAGGAATCCGCATGGCGGTTGCTACCTCATCGAGCCCGGAGCTGTATGAGCCGGCCTTAAAGAGAAATGGGATTTATGAGTATTTTAAAGCATTTGTCACCGTCTCGGAAGTAAAGCGCGGCAAGGGCTTTCCGGATATCTACGAGAAAGCGGCTGAAAAGCTGTCTCTTCCGCCGGAAACGTGTGTGGTATATGAAGATATCCTAACGGGAATCCGCGGCGCCAAAATGGGCGGATTTGCGGCTGTGGGCGTGTATGACAGAAGCGGGGAAGGAAACCGCGCAAAGATGGAGCAGGAAGCAGACCGCTACGTGACTTCTTTTAAGGAGCTGATGAACGGAGGAGATTCTTTCTTCTAAAGAAAATCTTGCTATTCCTGGAAGAAAAATGATATAATAAAATACTGTGCCCCCAAAATGGGACAGACAGAAGTATTTTTAAGAGAAAAAGACAGTAACACATAAGTGAGGATAGAACAGTTATGCCAAAAAAAGAAACGTATGATGCCAGCAGTATTTCCGTGCTGGAAGGTCTCGAAGCAGTGCGTAAGCGCCCTGGTATGTATATCGGAAGTACCTCGCGGAAAGGCCTGAATCATCTGATTTATGAAATTGTAGACAATGCGGTGGACGAGCATCTTGCGGGCTACTGCGACACCATTCACGTAACACTTGAAGCAGACGGCTCGGCGACCGTGACCGACAACGGCCGCGGAATCCCGGTCGGCATGCATGAAAAAGGCGTTCCGGCGGAGCGTCTCGTTTTTACAACCCTGCACGCCGGCGGTAAATTCGACAACAATGCGTACAAGACAAGCGGCGGTCTGCACGGTGTCGGTTCTTCGGTTGTCAATGCGCTTTCCACCTATCTTGACGTACAGGTCAGCCTCGGCGGCTGGGTTTACCACGACCGCTACGAACGAGGTGTTGCCGTACAGGAACTCGATGAGGATGGGCTGCTGCCGAAGATCGGAAAAACGAAGAACAGCGGAACCCGCATCAACTTCCTGCCGGATCCGGAAATCTTTGAGAAAACGCGTTTTTCCGCAACAGAGGTCAAAAGCCGTCTCCATGAGACTGCATATCTGAACCCGGCGCTTACCATTTATTTTTCCGATCTGCGCGATGGAAAAGAGGAGCACCTGACGTATCACGAGCCGGACGGCATTGTTGGTTTTGTGCGCGATCTGAATAAGAACAAAGAGGCAATCCACGATCCGATTTATTTCAAAGGGGAATCTGAGGGCATTACCGTAGAATGTGCGTTCCAGTATATCAACGAATTCCAGGAAAACGTGCTCGGCTTCTGTAATAATATCTACAACGCTGAGGGCGGTACCCATATTTCCGGTTTCAAATCGACCTTTACGACGATTATGAACAGCTATGCCAGAGAGATCGGTGTCTTAAAAGAAAAAGACAATAACTTTACGGGATCGGATATCCGAAACGGTATGACCGCTGTTATTTCGATCAAGCACCCGGATCCGCGGTTCGAGGGCCAGACAAAAACGAAGCTGGACAACCCGGATGCGGCAAAGGCCGCCGGAAAAGTAACGGGCGAGGAGATTCCGCTGTATTTCGACCGCAATCTCGAAGTGCTGAAAAATGTTCTTGCCTGCGCTGAGCGATCTGCCAAAATCCGCAGAAGCGAAGAAAAAGCCAAGACGAATATGCTGACCAAGCAGAAATATTCGTTTGATACGAACGGCAAACTGGCAAACTGCGAGAAAAAGGATCCGTCGCTGTGCGAGATCTTTATCGTTGAGGGAGATTCTGCGGGCGGTTCCGCAAAGACGGCGCGTGACCGTAATTTCCAGGCGATTCTGCCGATCCGCGGTAAGATTCTGAACGTAGAGAAGGCTTCTATTGATAAAGTTCTGGCAAATGCCGAGATCAAATCCATGATCAATGCATTCGGCTGCGGCTTTTCCGAGGGTTACGGCAACGACTTCGATATCACAAAGCTCCGTTACGATAAAATTATCATCATGGCAGATGCCGATGTCGACGGTGCGCATATTTCAACGCTGCTGCTGACATTGTTCTACCGTTTCATGCCGGAGCTGATCTACGAGGGACATGTCTATATCGCGATGCCGCCTCTTTACAAGGCAATGCCGTCCCGCGGAAAAGAAGAGTATCTGTACGACGACAAAGCACTGGAAAAATACAGAAAGACACACAAAGAAAAATTTACGCTGCAGCGCTACAAAGGTCTTGGCGAGATGGACCCGGAGCAGCTCTGGGAGACGACACTGAATCCGGAGACGAGACTTTTGAAGCGTGTGGAGATCGAGGATGCCCGTATGGCCTCCGATGTGACGGAAGTACTGATGGGAACCGAGGTTCCGCCGCGGAAAGCATTTATTTATGAGCATGCAACCGATGCAGAGCTGGATATTTAACAGGAAGGACAAAGGAAGATGAAAGAAAAATCAGAAGATCAGATTATACGGACCGAATATTCTGAGGTCATGCAGAAATCTTATATTGATTATGCGATGAGCGTCATCATTTCCCGAGCGCTTCCGGACGTGCGGGACGGTTTAAAGCCGGTACAGCGCCGTACTCTGTATGACATGTATGAGCTCGGCATCCAGTACGACAAGCCGTTCCGAAAGTGCGCGCGTATCGTCGGCGATACGATGGGTAAATACCATCCGCACGGCGACAGTTCCATTTACGATGCTCTTGTCGTAATGGCACAGGATTTCAAAAAAGGGCAGCCGCTTGTGGACGGTCACGGAAACTTCGGATCGATTGAGGGTGACGGTGCCGCTGCAATGCGATACACCGAGGCGAGACTGCAGAAAATTACACAGGAGGTCTATTTAAAGGATCTCGACAAAGACGTTGTCGATTTCGTACCGAACTTCGACGAGACGGAAAAAGAGCCGTCTGTTCTGCCGGTGCGCGTGCCGAACCTTCTGTTGAATGGCGCAGACGGTATCGCTGTCGGTATGGCAACAAGCATTCCGCCGCACAACCTGTGTGAGATTGTGGATGCGGTCAAGGCCTACATGAAAAACAATGACATCACCGTCAAAGGTCTGATGAAATACATCAAAGGACCGGATTTCCCGACCGGCGGTATTGTCGTCAATCAGGATGACCTGCTGTCGATCTACGAAAAAGGTGTCGGAAAGATTAAAATCCGCGGAAAGGTGGAAGTGGAGAAAGGCAGAAACGGAAAGCAGTATCTTGTGATCACCGAAATTCCGTACCCGATGATCGGTGCGAACATCGGAAAGTTCCTGAACGATGTGGCGGGGCTTGTGGAGAGCAAGAAAGCGCCGGAAATTGTCGACATTTCCAACCAGTCCTCGAAAGAAGGAACACGCATCGTGCTCGAACTGAAAAAAGGCGCGGATGTGGAGCGGATCACGAATCTGCTGTACAAGAAAACACGTCTGGAAGATACGTTCGGTGTCAACATGCTCGCCGTGGCAGATGGAAGACCGGAGACGTTAAGCCTTAAACAGGTGATCGAGTATCACGTTGATTTCCAGTTTGAAGTGGCAACCCGCAAATACCAGAACCTTCTCCGCAAAGAGATGGAGCGCCGCGAGGTGCAGGAAGGTCTGATCAAGGCATGCGATGTGATCGATCTGATCATTGAGATCCTGCGCGGAAGCAAGACACAGAAGCAGGTCAAAGAGTGTCTGATTATGGGTGTGACCGATGGTATCCGCTTCAAATCAAAGTCAAGTGAGCGTATGGCAGCACAGCTCTGCTTTACGGAACGCCAGGCAACGGCGATTCTGGAGATGCGTCTGCAGAAACTGATCGGACTGGAAGTGGAAGCACTCTTAAAAGATCATGAGGCGACTGTGGCGAAGATTACGAAGTACGAAGATATCTTAAATCATTACGACTCGATGTCGGAAGTTATCATGGAAGATCTGACGCAGATTAAAAAAGAGTACGGCCACAAGCGGAAAACGGCGATTGAGAATGCTGAGGCGATTGTTCTTGAGGAGCCGAAGGTCGAGGAGATGGATGTTGTCTTCCTGATGGACCGCTTCGGTTATGCGAAGACGATCGATACGTCTGCTTACGAGCGGAACAAAGAGGCTGTGCACAACGAGAACAAATATGTGTTCCAGTGCAAAAACACCGATAAGATCTGCGTTTTTACGGATCTTGGCATGATGCACAGCATCAAAGTAATGGACATCCCGTATGGAAGATTCCGTGACAAGGGAACGCCGATCGACAACCTTGGAAATTACAGCAGCCAGAAGGAGCAGATGATTTACGTCGATGCACTGGAAAATATCAAGAACAATAAGCTGCTGTTCGTCAGCGCGGCCGGTATGGTAAAACTTGTCGATGGATCCGAGTTTGATGTCGTAAAACGAACGATCGCGGCGACGAAGCTTTCATCCGAAGAGGACCGTCTGATTCTTGCCGAGGTCTGCCAGGAGCAGGAGTATGTGGTTCTGCAGACGAAAAACGGTGTCTTCCTGCGCTTCCTTACGAGTGAAGTGCCGGAGAAGAAAAAAGCAGCCGTTGGTGTGCGTGGTATCCGTATGGCAGAGGACGACGCGGTAGAGCATGCGTATCTGCTGGCAAGCCGGATGGATTACACGATCACGTATCACGACAAAGAGATTTCTCTGACAGCGAAGATTAAGCTGGCAAAACGAGACACCAAGGGAACAAAGATCCGGGTATAACGCAGAGTTTTGTTTATAACCATGAGAAGCACGCTCCGCGGGTTTTTCGAGAGATCACTTGGCAATAAAAGGACACCTGCCCGATACCAGAACGGTACGGGCAGGTGTCCTTTTTGCATAATTTTTTAGTTATTTGAAAAACTGTGGGAAGTCTTTCTTGGGGTTCTTCTTTCAATGGCAACGTACGGACGATGATGACCGACATATTTATAAGCCGGACGGATGATCTTTCCTTCGTTGACAAGCTCTTCGATCCGGTGTGCGGACCAGCCGGAGATACGGGAGATAGCAAAGATCGGGGTGTAGAGCTCTTTTGGAAGGCCAAGCATTGTGTAGACGAAACCGCTGTAGAAATCAACATTTGCACAGACTGGTTTGAGCAGACGGCGCTTTTTGGCGATACACTCGCCGGCAATGCGTTCTACAGACTCATAGAGAGCAAATTCTTTCTCGCGGTGCTTCTCAGCGGAAAGCTTTTTTGCATATTCTTTCAGAATCACACAACGTGGATCGGACAGGGTATAAACAGCATGGCCCATACCATAGATAAGACCAGTTCCATCGAATGCTTCACGATCAAGTATTTTGGTCAGGTAGGTGCGCAGTTCGTTTTCGTCTTCCCAGTTTGTAACATTCTCTTCAATATTTTCAAACATCTCCATAACCTTCAAGTTGGCACCGCCGTGGCGCGGTCCTTTTAAGGAACTTAAAGAAGCCGCAACAGCAGAGTAGGTATCGGTTCCGGAGGAGGAGACAACGTGTGTCGTAAATGTTGAGTTATTTCCGCCGCCGTGGTCTGCGTGAAGAATTAACGCAACATCGAGAACCTTTGCCTCCAGAGCAGTGTAATCTCCATCCGGGTGAAGCATCTGCAGAATGTTTTCAGCGATCGACAGCTCCGGTTTCGGATTTCGGATGATCAGGTTCTGGTTTTCGTGGTAGTGGCGGTATGCATGGTAGCCGTAAACGGCGATCAGCGGCATTTTGGCGATCAGACTCAAAGCCTGGCGGAGGACGTTCGGAATGGAAATGTCATCCGGCTTTTCATCGTAGGAATACAGGGTCAGCACACAGCGCTGCAGAGTATTCATCATGTTTTTGCTGGTTGCCTTCATGACAACGTCGCGGACAAAAGTGTCCGGCAGCTCGCGGTAGATACTTAAAATTTCGTTGAAATCATTTAACTGCGGTTCTGTCGGAAGAGAACCGAACAGAAGAAGATAGGTAATCTCTTCAAAACCGAAGCGTCGTCCTTCCATACCTTTGATCAGATCTGCGACGTTATAGCCCTGAAAATAGAGACGGCCATCGGTCGGAACTTTTTCGCCGGTGCGCTCATCAATATCGAAGCCGATAACATCGGAAATTTCGGTCAGGCCGGTGAGAACACCTTTACCAGTGGAATCACGCAGTCCCCGTTTTACATCGTACTCAGTGTATAAAGATAAATCAATCTTTCCGGAATCTTTCGTATACTCTACAAGCTGACTGAGCTTGTCTTCCAGATTATCGTATTGCATGGTCATGACAACAGCCCCTTTCTTCCTTTAGTTAAAAACTATACTTACTTTTTTGGCGGTTGTCAATGCTTTTCTTTCAAAATACATTAATTTTTATAAGGGAAAGGGATGGTTTTCCTTAATTTTTGAAAGTAAGGACAAAGTTTATGCATAAAATTTGCGCCAGGGAGGTGAAAACAACAGGGATGGAAACGGTGGGAAATCAGTGGGGCGGAACAAATTTTAGAAAAAGATTCATAAATTTCAAAAAAATGCTTGCAATTTCAAAAAAATACGGTATAATAATGATTGTGTCATTCAGGAAATGAATTTCACAAGCCGAAATAGCTCAGCCGGTAGAGCACTTCACTCGTAATGAAGGGGTCGTCAGTTCGAATCTGATTTTCGGCTTATTCTTTAGAAACCCGCAGGACGTAAGGTTCTGCGGGTTTTCTGGTATCATGAGAAATATGACAGAAATACGAACGCCCTTTGCAGGAAAAAGATCTGCTGCAAAGGGCGTTTGCTGTTACAAGTTTCAGGAAGATCAGTTCGTACAGCATATCCTGACGGAGCTTTTGGCCAGGCACTTCAAAGAGCACATCAGCTGTTGCCATTTTCCTGTGCTGCCACCCGTGCGTCGCGTTCCCGGCGGGAAAAGACGCAGCCGCAGTAGTCCTGGCGGTAGAGGCCGTATTCATGGGAAAGTTCGATGGAACGCTGGTAGCCGCCCCGTTTCTTGAAATCTGAATTGAGATATGGGATCCCGTATTCGGCGGCAAGCCGTTCTCCGATTTCATTCAGCTTTTCCGCGTTTTTCAGCGGGCTGATGGAGAGGGTTGTTGTAAAATAGTCGAGTTTGAGCTGCTTTGCCATTTCGGCCGCTTCGCGGAGCCGCATTTCATAGCAGACAAAACAGCGCTCGCCGCCCTCCGGCACATTTTCCATCCCGCGTGTCAGCTCATAGAACCGGTTAGAATCGTACGGGCCGGGGCAGAAGGAAATCGGATGCACGGCGGGAAGAGAGTGGATCAGACGCTGCTGTTCCTCCACGCGGTGCTCGTACTCCGTCGGCGGATAGATGTTGGGATTATAGTAAAAGAGCGTAATGGAAAAATACTGCGACAGATATTCCAGCACGTAACTGCTGCACGGCGCACAGCAGCTGTGCAGCAGCAAGGTCGGAACTTCACCGTGAAGTCCTGCAATCTTCGCATCCAGCTCCTTCTGGTAATTTCTTTTATTGGCCATAATGTATCTTCAAACCTCCTGGTATCTTTCAATCCTTTCTATTATAGCCTCAGCGCGGCTGGGATGCAAGCTGCATATGATATCTTATAGATAGAGGAGGATGCAAAAAAATGGATGATCAAATCCTGTCATTAGAGCATATATCACTGTCCTATCACACCATGAAAGGAGAAACACCGGCGCTGTGCGATCTGACCTTTTCGGTAACCCCGGGGGAATTTGTTGCTCTTGTCGGACCGAGCGGCTGCGGAAAGAGCACGATCCTGAACTTGATTTCCGGTCTTTTAAAGCCGGAGGCGGGAACTCTGCTGAGCCGCGGACGGCCGATCACGGAGGCGGATCTCCATATCGGCTACATGCTGCAGAGAGACCACCTGTTTGAATGGCGGACCATCTACAGCAACGTTCTGCTGGGCCTTGAGATTTCGCGCACGCTGACACCCGAGCGGAAAGAAAAAGTCGGGGAGATGATGGAGACATACGGCCTGAAATCCTTTTCCAATGCCCGTCCGTCCGAACTTTCCGGCGGTATGCGGCAGAGGGCGGCACTGATCCGTACACTGGCGATGGAGCCGGATCTTCTGCTGCTTGACGAGCCGTTCTCCGCTCTCGACTACCAGACGAGGCTGAACGTCTGTGATGATATCGGAAAGATCATTAAAAAAGAGGGAAAGACAGCAATTCTCGTGACACACGATATTTCGGAGGCCATCAGCATGGCGGACCGTGTGATTGTTCTGGCGGCACGGCCGGCATATGTGAAAAAAAAGATTCCGATCCGGTTTGCGATGGAGGAGCGCACGCCGATGAAAGCGCGCAGTGCGCCGGAATTTAAAACGTATTTCAATGCCATCTGGAAGGAGCTGAATGAAAATGCGTGAGCAGGCAAAAACGCCGGAGAGCAGCTTTCAGAGGGCGTATCTCCGGCAGAAAAAAAGAGAACGGGAGCAGGTGCGGGTGTTTCGGGCTTTGCTTCTCGTCAGTTTTCTGGTATTATGGGAGGTGGCGGCGGATCTGAGATGGATCGATCCGTTTATCTTTTCCAGCCCTGTGCGGGTGGGAAAAACGTTCGTGACCCTGCTGACGGAGCAGAACCTTCTGCGCCATATCGGGATCACGGTGTATGAGACGGGAATCAGCTTTCTGCTCGTCTCGACACTTGGCATGGCGTTCGCTGTGCTTTTGTGGCTCTTTCCGCGCTTTTCTGCGGTGATGGAGCCGTACCTGGTAGTCCTGAACAGCCTGCCGAAATCGGCGCTCGCCCCGCTTCTCATTGTGTGGATGGGGGCAAACGTGAAAACGATCATCACGGCCGGCATTTCCGTTGCGATATTCGGCTCGGTGATCAGCATTTACAGCAGCTTTCAGAGTGTGGAGCCGGATATGCTCCGCCTGATTGCAACACTCGGCGGAACGAAGAAGGATATGCTGTTCCGCGTCGTGCTGCCGTGGTCGTTTCCGGGGTTGCTCGCCGTGTGGAAGGTCAACATCGGCCTGTGCCTCGTCGGTGTTGTAATCGGAGAGTTTATCGGGGCAAGAGAGGGGCTTGGCTATCTGATTATCTACGGCAGTCAGGTGTTCAGATATGCACACGCAAGAGAAGGGAGGATGACAGATGATTGGAATCGTATGTCTGGAAGAACGAAAAGGAATGCAGTTTGGCGGACGACGCGTTTCGCGGGACCGCGTGGTAACGGAAAAAATCTGCGAACTGTGTGAGGGGAAAACGCTCTGGATGAATCCGGCTTCGGAAAAGCTGTTCGCGGAGCAGAAGGAGAGTGGGAAGGTAACACTTCAGGCGGCGGCAGATTTTCTGGAGCAGGCAGGCGAAGGAGAATACTGCTTTGTGGAGAATACGGGACTGCAGGCTGTGGAAGCGAAGATAGAGAAAATCATCGTTTTCTGGTGGAACCGGCATTATCCGTCTGACCGGAAATTCGACCTGGATCTTTCCAAATGGAATAAAGTGTCCGAGGAGGAGTTTGCAGGCTATTCCCATGAGAAAATAACGAAAGAGGTATATGAGAAATGAAAAAGCTAAGAAAACAGCTTCTGCTGCTGGCGGCGCTTCTTGTTCTGACACTGACCGGCTGTGAGGCGCAGGATCTTCTCTCGACGGAGAGAGCAGATTCCGGTTCGGAGGTTACGGCCGCTTATACGATGACGGAATCCCAGATTACCGATCAGGCACCGACGGCCGTTTCAGTTCTTGATGTTCCGGAGTTTTCCGGTGAACCGTATGTCGTTTTAAACGGAAATGAGCCGGATTTTACCGATGAGGAAAAGACAACCGAGTCGTACGAGCATTACAGCGATCTGGACAGCCTGGGACGGTGCAGCGTGGCAGAGGCGAATATCGGCCAGGATCTGATGCCGACGGAGAAGCGCGGCGCGATCGGCCAGGTAAAGCCGACGGGCTGGCATACGGTAAAATACGATCAGGTGGAAGGTAAATATCTGTACAACCGCTGCCATCTGATCGGATACCAGCTGACCGGTGAGAATGCAAACGAGAAGAATCTGATCACTGGAACACGTTATCTGAATGTCGAGGGCATGCTGCCGTTTGAAAACATGGTTGCCGACTACGTCAAAGAGACCGGAAACCATGTGCTGTACCGCGTTACACCAATTTTTACCGGGGACGACCTTGTAGCGGACGGTGTGGAGATGGAGGCACTTTCCATGGAAGATGACGGCGAGGGCATTTCCTTCCATATCTTCGCGTACAACAATCAGCCGGGCATCTCGATTAATTATGCAACGGGAGACAGCACGTTAAGCGAAAGCAGCGGAACGATGACGGATCAGCAGGAATATGTCATGAACACATCCAGCATGAAATTCCACCTGCCGTCATGCTCCAGCGTCAGCTCGATTAAGGATGAAAACAAGGCGACATATCAGGGACCGCGCGAGGACCTGATCGCCGAAGGCTATGAGCCGTGCGGACGGTGCAATCCGTAAAAAGAAATTACAAAAAGAGGGTCGGAACTTTCCGGTCCTTTTTTCTATATAGTAAAGAGAAGCATCTGGAAAGTGAGACAGGAGATGGAAGAGGAGAAGCTGCGTGCGGTTTATTATGCAAGGTGCAGCACCGAGGAGGAAAACCAGAAGGATGCGCTGGTAAGGCAGGCGGCGGAGGCGGAAGAGGCAATCCGGGCAAGAGGATGGAGGCTTGTGGATGCCTACGTGGAGAGCCGCTCCGGTACGAGCCGGAAGGGCAGACGGGAATATAACCGCCTGTACGAGGATCTCGAGCAGAACCGGTTTGATGTCGTCGTAATCAAGTCGCAGGACCGCCTGATGCGGAACACGCGGGACTGGTATCTGTTCGCAGACCGCTTAAACTGCGCCGGAAAGCGGCTGTATTTTTATCTGGAGAACACATTCTATTCGCCGGAAGACGCGCTTCTGACCGGCATTAAGGCGATTCTGGCGGAGGAGTACAGCCGGGAGCTGAGCAAGAAGATGAATCTGGCGCACCAGAAACGGCAGCAGAATAATGGAAAGCCGGTGCTGACCTCAAAAAGTTATGGTTACCGGCGGACGGCAGACGGAGCGATTGAGATCATCCCGGAGGAGGCCGCAGTGAAGCGCCGTATGTACGAACTCTGTGCAGACGGTCTCGGCGGACGGAAAATTGCGGCGGTTCTGGCAGCAGAGGGCGTCCGCAGCCGCGCCGGAAAACCATTCTCTGGAACAGACATTATCCGCATGGTGCGGAATCCCATGAATAAAGGCACCGTAGTCATGAACAGGAAGCATTACGATTTTAACACCGGAAAAACGCTCCCTACACCGCCGGGCGGGCAGTACGTCTATGCGGGGAAAATTCCTGCTATCGTCTCTGAAGAGCTCTGGATAGCGGCAAATCGGGCGGCTGACGAGCGTCTCTGCCGCAAAAAGGTGGGCAAATCTGTTCAGACTTGACTGGGTAATCCTGTCCATCCTGATCCTCTGCCTCGTTGCGGCAGGATTGTACGGCATCTTGGGCTGGCTGGAAAAAAACTACACAAAACGCCGAAATTCGGGAAAGTAGGTGATTTGACTTGCAAAGGAAGAGGGGAGTCTTGTATAATAATACATGATAATTTAAAAAAACTTACAGGAAAAGAGGAATGAAAATGGCACAGTTATGGGGCGGACGGTTTACAAAAGAGACCGACAAGTTAGTGTATAATTTTAATGCATCCATCAGCTTTGATCAGAAATTCTATAAACAGGACATCAAAGGCAGCATGGCACATGTAAAGATGCTGGCAAAACAGGGCATTCTGACAGAAGACGAAAGAGATCAGATTCTGGAAGGACTGGAAGGCATTCTTGCCGACGTAGAGAGCGGAAAACTGAAAATCACCAGCGAGTATGAGGATATCCACAGCTTCGTGGAGGCAAACCTGATTGACCGCATCGGAGATGCCGGAAAGAAGCTGCACACCGGAAGAAGCCGCAATGACCAGGTAGCCCTCGATATGAAACTTTATGTCCGCGATGAGATCACCGAGAT
>OLXN01001464.1_pt1 | contig 13885 bp, 8 predicted proteins | sample 1674021 | NCBI WGS metagenome assembly OLXN01 (sample SAMEA103958137, study PRJEB25191) | human gut metagenome | biome: human-associated habitat [ENVO:00009003]; feature: intestine environment [ENVO:2100002]; material: feces | place: Germany | collected 2013/2015
GCCGATTGACCTCCTTGCTGATAAGATGCGTTTTAAGCTGCCCCGTACACCATCGTACCTTAACGCCGGGCCAGCCGTTGCCGTAAAGCGGAACCCCCAGCTTTTGACGATTCTCGATAGAAGATATCTTTTGCTTTTCTTCCTCAAACATCATATATTCAAAGCCTTTAGGATGGCGGAGCATCGTCAAGTGGATTCCACGCTCACGGTAAAGATACTCGTCCAATTTTGCCAGATGATCATACATCTCTGGAAACTCCATGCCGGTATCCGCTGTCAACACTATATCAATAGGCATTCCGCGTTCAATCATCAAAAGCAGCATAGCGGTACTGTCCTTTCCACCAGACAGGCTGACGGCATGAAAAATCTGCTTGCTAAATAGAATCACCCCCCCAATTTGATTATAAAAAAGCCGCCTATTGTGGCGGCTACAATGTAAAATGGCACGGTTTCCCGTGCCGTTTTACAGAACATTGTTCAATTACCGTTCGTCCCTATCCTGTCGCACGGAACGCTTGTGAACCAACTTCGCTCTCTCTTTTTCCAGCTTTATCAACGAAAAATCGAGAATACGTTCTTTTCTCTGATCCAGCATGGTGGTATAGAAGCGTTTTTGCAAATCCGTAATGAACGGCGTGTCCTCGATGATCCTATGGATTTTGACCATATCTATGCGAGGCACAATGCGCTTGAGCGCACGGTTGCAATCTTCGTTCTGCAAGGAGACGATAAAATCAAAATATTTAATCTTCTTGCCATTCAGCATGATGGCTGAGGTGGGGATCTCAAAAATACGGTAATTCAAGTCACTCTCGTTTGACAGCACCTTCTTCATAATCTCGTCATCTGCCTGCGGGTATAGGCAGCTCCCGCAATCATATACCGGTGCCAGCGTCATCATATCGGTCCTTGCGTCGTAAAGAAACCCCCAGTTACCGTTATGCCGGTCCCAGTTACCAATCAGCGCATCCACGATGAACATATCCCAAAATCGCTCTGTGATTACCTCGCGGTCAATGGCCTCCTGCTCCTCAAAGGTGTGGAGAATATCGGACAATTCCGTTCCGTATCCGTTTCGCTCAGAGTCGATGATCTGGTTTTTCAACGATGCGAAATCCTGCAAGGTGATCCCTGGCTCCGTAAAGTCCCCACAGGCTACTACGATTTTCGTTTTCCCTTTGACCGTGTAGGTTCCCAGCATGGTTTTCTGCACAGGGATACCAATGCTCTCATAGATCTGGCAGCCGAGATATTCGGAGAAACAGCTATTGCTATAACTCATCTCTTTATTTTTTGAGGGGAGCGGCGGAAATTTCAGCATATATTGCTCCCCGTCATAGAGGACGGAGATCTTCTTGCCGTTCGCGCCGGCGTATGCCTTGTTCCGTTTTGGCATACCTGTAAAGTCAATAACGCCCATGTGGTCACTCCCTTTCCATCCGCAGATACTTCTCCCGGAGATACCACGCCTGTTCTGAACTGATGACCTGATTGACCTCCGCGTTGTTGATGTCTGTCTGCAAGTTGCAGTAGTCGCAGTCCCAGCACAGGTCCTTCTCACCCCGATCCAGCCGGTCCCAGGCCGCCTGCATCTGGGCTATGGATTCCATCAAAAAATCAGGCAGGCCGCACTCCAGATAACTCTTATCTGTTGGCAGTCCGGTATCGCTCTCATAGGCCGGGGATAATTCCATGATGTCCTCCATGGTGCAGTCCAGCGCCTTGGCAAGTTGCTGGACAGTCTTGGCGGCACACCGTCCGATCTCGCTCCTTCCGGCGCAGATGTCAACGATGGTAGTATTGGGGACGCCGCTGATTTGCGCCAGACGGTATTTACTTATGCCCCGCTGATTCAGATACCCTTGCAGGTCCATACCCTGTGCCTTCCTTTCAATATTTTTCTCCATTATATCGGCATACCGATTGTCTGTCAATCACTTATGCTCCCTATGCCCAGGAAAATAGAATTACGATGATTATAAACGAATAAACATCGTGTCAAAGTCCTCGAACATGAATTGTATTTTGTCGATCTGTTTCCGGGTATGGTAGTGGCCGCAGTACCATTTTTTGTAGTCCAGGCGGTCCTCTATGCCATCCAGCCAGTCCTCGGTACTCTTGTCTACGGAGCTTTGGTCAAGGCCGGAGAGAAATACTTCGGTCGGCTCATATTTGCGGGGGCAGGTGTGGCTCAAAACAATGTCGATGTTCCAGTGTAAGGCGGCAAGCCGCGCTTCAACCACGGCTTTGATCTCCTCGTCCGGCTGCTCATCCGGCCACCAATGCCACCCGTGCGCCAGCCGGTAGTGCTTATCCACACTGTACGCGCCCCCGATCACGATACACTTGTACCCATCGAAATTGTAAATCTCGCCGTCAACAGCAAAGAGGATGTTCGGAAATGCTTCTTCATAGAGAATTTTCCCGCCACAGTATTCTCCTTCCATATAGGATGGGATGCGCTGGGGCCTGGCTTCATGGTTGCCGTGGATACTGAAGAATTTGACCGGAATGGCGCTGGCATACTCTTTTGCGCGGGTGTCGCGGTCATTCAGGTAATAATTGAAACCCGCATCACCAAGGATGATTATGGTATCGGATTTGGTTGTTTCCATTGCGCGGCAAAAGGTGTCCACGCGGAGAAAGTTCCCATGTGTGTCACCTGTGAGATAGGTTGCCATAGCATTCAACTCCATTCTATCATGAATTTTGATACCGTATACAGGTGGGCGTGGGACACCCATCCGCGGAAATGATACAACAAACTATGTACGGGGGCAAGTCTGCGGCTTGCTCCCGTATCATGTTTTTGAGGGTCAGACATTTCTCACTCTTTCAGCGTTCGCGGTCGGGACTGCCACGGGCGGGGGCGGTGACTTCATCCCCTACATCTCCATCCACGATCTCGCTCTCCCGCTTGTCCATGTTCAGCAGGATGTTCAATTCATCCAGGCGGGCGGACTTTCTTTTCAGCTCGTCCTCCTGGGGAAAGGGCTTATCCACCTCCAGTTTGGCGTTTTCGAGCTGCATCCTGGTATTTTCCAACTGTTCCCGGCAGGTGCTGATCCGCTCCTCCATGCTTTCCAGCAGATTGTCCAGGCGGAGAATGTTGCCAAAAACATCTGTGCCGAGGTTCGTGGTGTAGTACAGCGCCCCTTTCAGCGTGACCTTGAACTCCCTGGTCAGGCTTGCAAAGGACAGGTCCATAGAAAAGCCCCGGTACTGGCCCAGGGGGACAGGTTCGGGGCTGGTCATAGCTTTGCAAGCGGCGAGGATGGCGCTGCCTGCGGCTTTTTTGTCGGTGTAGACGGTCCCCTCCACCTCCATGGGGGAGAAGCCGTCCTCATTGGGGTGGGTGTTCTCCTTCAGCCGGTCCATATCGGAAAGATAGCCCTCAATAGACTGCTCATACTTGGCAATCTGCTGAGGCAGCGTCTTAATGATCTGATCCTCCAGAGCGTACCGCTGGCTAAGGTGGTTGGCTTTCAGGAGCCGGAGCCGCTGCACATCAATGTCCAGGTCCATCTTCTCCTTGATATGGGGATTTCCGGTGCAGAGCGCCTTGATTTCCGCATATGACAGGGCGGTTTCATCTATATCCTCGCAGGACCGGACCGGGGATTTGCTGGTCATGATCTGCCCGATGAACTTCTGCTTGCCCTCCACCAGCTGATAGAGGTAGCTGTCAAAGGTGTTCTCGGTGACATAGGTGTAGATGTCCACCTCGTTGTTCTCGTTGCCCTGCCGGATAATCCGGCCCTCCCGCTGTTGGAGGTCGGAGGGCCGCCAGGGGCAGTCCAGATGGTGGAGCGCCACGAGTTTCTTCTGGACATTGGTGCCCGCGCCCATCTTTTGTGTGGAGCCGATCAGCACCCGGACCTGCCCGGAGCGCACCTTGCCGAACAACTCCTTTTTCTGTGTCTCCGTGTTGGCGCTGTGGATATAGGCTATTTCTTCGGCTGGTATGCCCCTGGCAATCAGCTTATTCCGCAGGTCATCATAGACATTCTGAAATTCCGCCATTTCATAGCCGCCCTGCTCGTTTGTGACCATTTCAATGGGCCGGTTCTTGCCAGGGGTGGAGAGGTCGCAGAATACCATCTGTGCGGAACGCTGGTCCGCTGTGCGCTGCCATATATCAAACACATCCCCAACACAGGCGTTGATTTTGCTGGTGTCGCTGTCCGGGAGCAAGGGGTTGAGGAGCCGCTGGTCCAGGGCCAGCTTGCGCCCGTCGTTGGTGATAAGCAGCATATTGTCCTCGGTGCTGTCCACCATCCTATTGCGGACCTTCTCCGCCCGCTGCCCCAGCGCCGCCACCATCTCCTTCTGCTGTTCCGAGGGTTTTAGCACGATGTTGTGGTAGTTGGCCTTGGGGACGGGGAGGTTGAGCATATCCGCCGTCTGGATGTCCGCCACTTCTTTGAACATAGACATGAGTTCTGGGAGGTTGTAGAACCGGGAGAACCGGGTCTTGGCCCGGTAGCCGGTGCCCTCCGGGGCCAGCTCGATGGCGGTGACAGTCTCGCCAAAGGTAGACGCCCAGGCGTCAAAATTGAGCAGGCCGTGTTCTTCCAGGGTGTGGTACTGCAAATACTTCTGCATGGTATACATCTCCACCATGGTGTTGGAGATGGGGGTGCCTGTGGCGAACACAACGCCCCGGCCCCCGGTCAGCTCGTCCAGATAGCGGCATTTCATATAGAGGTCGCTGGACTTCTGGGCCTCCGTCTGGCTGATGCCGCCCACATTCCGCATTTTGGAAAAGGCGGCGAGGTTTTTGTAGTAGTGGGCTTCATCGACAAAGAGGCGGTCAATGCCCAGTTCTTCAAATGTGACCACATCATCCTTACGGCTCTGGTCGTTCAACTTTGCTAACTTGGCGTCAATGGACTTTTTTGTGCGCTCCATCTGCTTGATGGAGAAGCGTTCCCCGTGGTTGGCTTTCAGCTCCGCGATGCCGTTCAGGACCTCACTCCGCTGCTGTTCCAGAAGATACCGCTGGCGCTCCACACTCACCGGGATTTTCTCAAACTGGCTGTGTCCGATGATGATGGCGTCATAGTCGCCGGTGGCGATCCTGCCGCAGAACCGCTTGCGGTTCTTGGTTTCAAAGTCCTTCCTGGTCGCCACCAGAATATTGGCAGAGGGGTAGAGCTGCAAATACTCCGACGCCCACTGCTCCGTCAGGTGGTTGGGCACCACGAACAGACTTTTTTGGCACAGCCCCAGCCGCTTGCTCTCCTGGGCGGCAGCTACCATTTCAAATGTTTTCCCTGCCCCCACCACATGGGCCAGCAGGGTGTTCCCTCCGTAGAGGATGTGGGCGATGGCGTTCACCTGATGGGGCCGCAGGGTGATCTCTGGGTTGATGCCCACAAAGTTCAGGTGGCTCCCGTCATACTCACGGGGCCGTATGCTGTTGAACTTGTCGTTGTAGAGCCTTGTCAGACGCTCCCTCCGGGCTGGGTCTTTCCAAATCCAGTCCTGGAACGCCTGCTTGATAAGCTGCTGCTTGCCCTGGGCGATAGCCGTTTCCTTCTTGTTCAGGACAGGAACACGGTTGCCGTATTTGTCCTCCACATAGTCAAAAATACGCAAATCCCGGAGGTTCAGGGTTTCCTCTATGATCTTGTAGCCATTGACACGGGTGGTGCCGTAGGTGTTCTCCGCCTTGATATTGCCCCTGTCGGCAAATTTACTTTCGATATTCCATGCGCCGGTGTGCTGGGAGTAATGGCTGCGTATCATCCGCTGACTGCGGGGGGAAGTCCCGAACAGTTCATAGATAAATTGGTCAATGACCTCTGTGGGCAGCCAAGTAGCCCCCAGCCGGACGGCGATCTCGCTGGCGGTCAGGTCCACCGGCTGCACCCGTTCCAACGCCTGGACATGGGCGGTGTAGTCCTCCGGGTACAGTTCGGCGCTTCGTTTTGCCCATTCCAGCTTCTCCCGCACATTCCCGGAGAGGTATTCGTCCGCGGTGAGGTACTTTTCCTCGGAGCCACCGCCATACCCGTGCATGGGGTTCAGGAAGATCACGCCGGTCAGGTCGGCGCAGACCTCCTGCTCGGTCTTGCCGGTCAGCTCCGCCATATAGTCCATGTCCACCTTTGCCTTTTCAGCCAGTGACACGGCCAGGGCCTCGGACGCGGTATCTACATGGGTGATCGTGACCCTCTGCTTGATGGTGCGCTTGGTAAACATATCCGCCTTGCGGACAAAGTTGCGCTCATCGTCCAGCACCTCCAGGGAGGTCAGGAGGAAGTAGGCGCTGTCCATGCTGAACGCGGAGCTGTTGGCGCGGGAGTTGATCCGCCCGTACTTGTCCACAAAGGCGTCGTAAAGAGCGTTCAACTTCCGCTGCTGGGCCTGAATGTCCTGGTCGGGCCAGTCCTCGGTCTGGTACTCAATGAGCGTCCGCACACAGTCCCGTATGCCGATCAGCCCCTTGATGCGGTTGGCCGCTGTCACGGACACCTCTACCGGGTTCATGCGGCTGTTTTCCCGGTAGTACACCTTGCCGTCCACGATGGTATAGCTGAAATTCCGTACCTCCGGGTCCGCGGGGATGGACTTGTCCTCGCCCTCGGTTTCCGGATCGTCCATGACATACTCGGTGATGGAGCCTTGGATACTCTGAATAGCAACGGCAAGCTGGTCCTCCAGGTCCCGCCCCTCAATGGGCAGGCAGGCGGTTTCCGGCCCATAGGGGCCGCTGATCTCCCGCATTTCGCCCATGACCATCTCCGAGTGGTCAATAAAATACTGGTTCATTTTCAGCCCGTTGGCGTCGGTGTTCAGGTGTACCCAATCCGGTTCCTCGCTGGAGAGGGCGTCCCGCTTCTGCAAAAAGAGGATGTCGCTGGTCACATCCGTTCCCGCGGCGTCCTTGAAAGTGTTGTTGGGCAGGCGGATGGCCCCCAGCAGGTCGGCGCGCTGGGCAAGGTACTTCCGCACAGTGGGGGTGTCCTTGTCCATCGTGCCCTTGCTGGTGACAAAGGCGATGACACCGCCCGGCCTGACCTTATCCAGCGTCCGGGCAAAGAAGTAGTCGTGAATGAGGAAATTGTATCGGTCATACCGCTTGTCGATCACCTTGAAGGAGCCGAAGGGCACATTCCCGATGGCGGCGTCAAAAAAGCTGTCCGGGAGGTCTGTTTTTTCAAACCCCTGGACAGCGATAGACGATTGTTGATAGAGTTGCTGGGCGATGCGGCCTGAGATGCCGTCCAACTCCACGCCGTAGATTTTAGAGTCCGCCAGGGCCTCCGGGCGCATACCGATGAAGTTGCCGATGCCGCAGGACGGCTCCAGCAGATTTCCGGTCTGGAAGCCCATATTCGTGAGCGCCTGATAGATAGATCGGATGACCACGGGCGGGGTGTAAAAGGCCGTCAGGGTGGACTCCCTGGCCGCGGCATATTCCTCCTCGGTGAGCAGGGCTTTCAGCTCGGCGTACTTGCTGTGGCGCTCGTCAAAGCAGTCTGCCAAACCGCCCCAGCCCACATACCGCGCCAATACCTCCTGTTCCTCTGGGGTGGCAAGCCGGTCCTCGGCCTCCAGCCTTTTCAGCAGGCGGATGGCCCGGACATTGTTGTTGAACCGCTCCCCAGGGGTTCCCACGCCCAGGGCGTCATCGGTGATGTGGTACTCATGCCGGTCTGCGTTGGGAACTTCAGGATGGAGGACAAAGGGGGAAACCCTGGCCCTGCGCTGGGGCTGGGGTGGGGCCAGAGTTGGCTCCTTACCGCCCTGGTCGTGCCCATCTGCTGAACTTTCCGCGCCCTTTTCAGCCGTTCCCACTGTATTTTCCCTTTCAGCCGGTTTCAAAACCCTTTCAGCTTTGGGCCGATGGGAGTACAATGCCTTTTCAGCTTCTTCAAAGGTATCAAAACCGCCCGCTATTACATTGGAAAACCCACTCTGCACATCGTAGCCATAATGGTTATAAAACTTGCCGCTGGGGGATTGAAAGACAACAATACGCTCCTGATCGAACAGATACTCCGCTGCCTTCTCTGTGCCTTCTTGCGTGGGCATAGGCGCTGCCGGCGGTTTCGGTTCAGTTCCTTCTTTTGCGGCAGGTAGTTCCAGCGTGGGGAAGTCCCCGATTACGCGGAGCCATTTCTTTTCCAGCAGATCGTAGACAGCCGCGCCCTCATAGGCAAAGCCGTCTGCTTCCATCGTACCGTCTAAATAGCCCCGCGCTGCCTGTTCCGCCTCCTCCAGCGTCGCGTATTCCGTTTTCTCATCCATGCCGTTTTCCAGGTGGTGGTAGACCACCACCTGATAGCGGCGCTCCGCTTCGTCCCGGTCCACCGGGGCATGGGCGGGCGGCTTCTCCCGTGCCTGGACCTTTTGGGCCAGAGGGCGGTCCGCATAAAGTTGTTTCTCCGCCTCCTCCAGTTTGGCAAAGCTCCCGGTCGTGGGCGTCACCCTGCCGGAAATGAAGCCGTACTGATTGCAGAAGGTCCCGTTCGGTTCCCGGAAAATCACAAGATGCTCGTCGCCGGACCAATATTCCGCTGCCTGCCGGTACGCGAGGTCCTGGGCGGCGATGGGGTCTTTTTTTGCTTGGGGCCGATGGGTATAAAGTGCTGCTTCGGCCTGCTCAAAGGTATCAAAGCCACTCGCCGTTGCATACACCGTGTTATCCTGATCGTCATAGCAATATTGGACATAATACTGGCCGTTGGGGTACTGCCGGATCAGGATGGTTTCGCCCTCCCCATAATACCGGGCGAGGGGGTTCACCTGGTTCAACTGGCGGGCGTACTCCTCCGCCTGCCACCGGCTGGTAAATTCCTCACTGACGCCCTCATCATCCACATAAATCTCATCTCGAATGTTGTCCCACACAGCGTAGCCGTTCTCAGTTTCGATGGGGGAAAAGCGTTCATCAGACTGTGGCGCACGGGCGGAAGCCTGTTCCGCATCGGCCATGACCCGCTGAATAAAGGGGTCGGCATTCAGTTTATCCGGGTCAATGACTTTTCCGTCCACAATGCCTCTTTCTGCAAGAGTTCTGCGGATGGCGGCGGGGTCTATCTCCGGGAAAGGGTCATCCTCTGTCTGCTGCACTTCCGTCTGCTTTTTCTGAGTCTGCTGTTTGTTGTACTCCTCCTCCGCAAAGGCCACCATCTCGTCAAAATCCAGGTTGGCGAGAAGTTCATTCAGGTCATGGAAGCCGGCGCATTGGATGGAAGCAGCCTCTGAGCCGTCCACCAGATAGGACAGGCGGAACGATACCAAGTCCACACTGATCTCTACGGTGTGGGCGCTGTCGCTGGTGGAGCTGAACGCCAGGGGGACATGAGAGAGGTCGGAGAAGTCGGCCTCCTGCTCAAAGACCTCCATACAGTAAGCGTTAATGAGCCATTTTGCCCGCCCCAACTGCGCCTGCACCATGTCAATGACCTGGAAGCCCTGGGGCGGCGGGTCCAGTTCGGCAAGGAAGTCCTGGGGAATGGTCTGGCCCTGGCCGTCTCGGTAGAGGACGATCCGCATGGGCGCGCCGGCATGGTTTTCTTCCTTGATTGCCGCCACAAATTCCTCCGCGCCGGTGTACTCCACGCTTTCGCCCACGCTGCCGTTCGTGCCCAGGAAGTCGATCCGTCCCACGGGCAGCGGGGCGTCCGGCGATTCCCCGGCATCCGGTTCTTCGGCATCAGCCACAAGTGCCGCGTTCTCCGCCACCTGAAGCAGTCTGTCGTTCAGCGGGTTCTCCGCCAGCAGACGGTCGAATTCCTCACGGGGCAGCTCCTTATTGAAAATAGGAAAGGTCGGGTCATAGAGCCGGACGGTCTGCTCATTATAGGCCAGCAGCTCATACTCCTGCGCCCCCAGGTACACCGTGACACCCAGAGTTAAGCGGTATTCCTTTTTTGGAGGGGGCGGAGGATTCAGCTCCTCCTCGGTGGGTTCCAGCGGTGTGGCAAGGGGACCGCTCAGATCAGCCAGCACAGCCTCACAGCGTTCCGTCAGGTGGGTCTTGTCCCGGATGATCGTCTGCATGGCGTTTCGCAGGGTGGGTAGGACAAAGAGATTATCTCCTGACAGAACATAGCACTTCTTTTCCCCTATTCTAAAGGAGTTCGCACACGTTCTGGCAAGTAGGAGTTCCTTGTATGGGTCCGTTTCACCGGTCCGTGTTTTGAAATCCACATAATCATCAATGATGGAGCAAATCTCCGCTGCGATGTCCCAACGGGCCTTCCGCTGCTCTACCTGTGCCCGGTATTGCGGATAATGCTCTTTTTCAGCCCAGTTCAGGTAGCGTCCAGCGGCAATCAGTTCCCCAATACGCTTTTCCACCTTGGCCCAGGTCAGCAGGAATTTCCCGTCAGGGTCGCCGTAGTCGCGGGAGATGGTGATGCCCGTGCTGTCGTGGTCTACCCTAAAGCCGCTGCTGGGGATAGCGTTGGAGTAGGAGCCTACGCCGTATTCCGCTTTCAGGAATTTGGCATTTTCCTGTCTGCTTTCCTGCTTCTGATACTGGTCATAGATGCGGAGTTTGGACGGTGAGTACCTTCCGCACAGAACATAGTCAATGGCCGCCTGGGGCAGCGTGAATACGGGCTTCTTTTCCGCTTCGACCTGTTCAATAAGGGAAATCTGCTCCGCTTCGCTGGGCAGGGGCCGTTCCTCCGGGTCGAGCCACTGGTCCAGCAGGATCATTCCGTAGATGGTGTCGGCAACAGAGGGCCAGCGCAGGAAGTCCCCTTTCTCGCGGGAGAGATACGCCCCACGCCAGAGGTCCAGCACATCGTCCCATGCCCGATACCCGGCCCGCTGGCCATTGCTCAAAATTTTCTCTACATAGGTGTTGTCGAAGAAGCCCTTAATGAAATCGCCGCGCTCTTTTCTGCCCTCATGGGCTTCAAAGAACGCGGCGATCTCGGCTTTATGGTCTTTTAGGGCGTCGCTGACGCGGAGCAATTCTGTTTTCTCGCTGTCCTCGTGATAGTAGGGGATGTCCGTGCGGGCATTAAAATCATGGTGGCTGTTTTGAAGTCCGGTAGTACCGGATGTCCCATCAACAGGGGCCTGCGGGGGTGCTTCCCCGGCAATCAGTGGATCACTTACACGTCCGTATAGACTAGCTCCGTCAGCGCCATTTCCTCCGCCGCTGCCCGGATGTTGTTCATCAGGCCCACCCACTTCATCTGATCGCTGGCCTTCAGCTCCTCCGTCACGCCCTGCTCCCGCGCCATCCGCGCCGTCAGCTGCTCCACCATCTCCGTGGCCTGCCGGTCGATCTTCTCCAGATGGGCGCATCCCCGTGTAGTAGGCGTTCCTGTGGGTCTGAAGGTAACTGCGCCGCAGCATCCCATATTTTCCTACCTTCGGGGCCTCCGGCGCTTCCAGATTGGGCAGGTGGTAGTCGCCCTCCGTCCGGTATGTCAGTTCCATGTTCAACGCTCCTTTCCTGTTTTGTCCTGCCATCATGATACTGCCTGTTTGGAGTTTGCGCAAATGTGCGATTTTCCCTTTGCTCCGCCCGGTACAGGCTCAAAACCGTGCTGGCGATCTCCCGCAGGGGCATTTCCGCAATATCGCTCACCGCGCCGCCCAAGATGGAGAGGGTTTCCGGGGTGTCAAAGTCATAGACATGGGCGAAATCCTCGCCGCTGAAATAGTCCATGGGGTCGATACCGCACCGGGTCAGCATGATAAAGGCCACGCTGCTCTCCACCAAGCCCCTGAACCATGTTTCGGTACTGAGATCGTCCAGTTCTTCCAGCAGGCTGCCCTCTTTGACGCCCCGCAGTTCCGTGTAGTAGTCGCCAAAGTTGTCCTCCACGATGACCTTCGCCGTTTCCAGCAGGCGGGCGGCAAGACCAGAGCGGTCCGGGAACTCGCCATAGCTGTTCTCCAATGCCTCGATCACCGCATCCTCATACCGCGGCTCCATCTTCCAGATGGGGATCACGCGCCCCTGGCGGCTGTTGGTATCGGACATATCAAAGACATACCGCAGCTTGTAGCCCTGGTCGGTGTCCACCAGCAGGGCGATCCCCCTGGTGCCCCGGTTAACATAGCGGCCATGCTTGTTCCAGAAGTCGATCTGGGCGCAGGCGGTGGCGTCCGGCTTCTGCGCGTAGATCAAAAGCTGGTCACGGAAATTGTACTTGAAGTTGTGGGCGGCGGTGGTCAGGAACGCCATATAGTTCCCGCTGTTGGCGGAAATTTCGCGGGTCTTTTGCGCTGCAAGCTCTACAATAGAGTCCAGTTTTTTCGCCACGCTCTATCCCTCCGTTTCCTCATAAGATTGCAGCAGGCCCTTTGCTGCCGCGGCGATTTTAGAGATGCGCCCGGTGAGCTGGGCGGCGGTGGCCCTGACCTCTGATCGTCGCGCCACGTAGAAGTAGCCTGCATCGGCGCTGCAAATGGGGTGGCCGTCACAGCGCAGGCGGTTGACCGCCCGCCGCAGCTCCGTCCCGCCGACATGAAACGCGGCCTCCAGCTCCTTGCTGGAAGCTGCGTTCTCCTGTCCCTTGTGGTATTTCTTCGGGTACGCGCACAGGGCCTCATCAATGGATACGCCCTTCATCGGGCCTCGCCTCTGTCCTGGCGGTGGGACTGGATGGGCCGGCCACGCTTATTGTATCGGCTCGGGTCGGCGGCAGAGGATGTCCAGCCCAGGGTCGCCCCGGCCAGCATTGCCGCCGCCTGCGCCCTGGTCACGCCCATATCGCCGTTGAGTACATCCGCCGTCTGCTGGGGCGTTTTCCCTTTGAAATGGGCCATGGGGGACACCTGATACCCCGGCTTGTACCGCTCTATGGCGATCAGCTCACCCGATGACGGCTGGACGGTAAAGCACTTCTCCGGTAGGGGCGGCGTCAGAGGGATCACCTCGTTGTGGCACCGCTCCATCTGCTCGGCAAACTGGCAGATGTGAAACAGGCTGTCCCAGCCGTTGCCCACCTCCACATGGCAGTCATCAATATAGCGGCAGGTCCGGTCTATAGGCGCGCAGCCCTCCCGGAGAATACGGATTTGCCCGCCGTCCGGGATGCGGAACAGCTCCTTGTAGTGCGGGCCGATGAACCGGATGCCCTTTTCAGCCTGTTCCATGTGCCGGTCCAGCCAGTCGCGGCGGTAGCAGTAGAGAAACAGATTTTCCTCCCCCTTGTAGGGGTGCAGCCGGATCAGATAGGCATACTGTGCTGTGTCCGCCCGGAAGCCGAACGCAAAGCCGCTATCGTAGCCGCTCTCCTGGTGTCCCCGGCAGAAATCCCGCATGGCGTCACGGCTTTTTAGAAACCCGCCGTACTGCTCGTCCCCCACCAGGGCCTCCAAAACCTCCTCAAACTCCTGCTGAAAGTCCTCGGTGTCCAGGCTTTCCCGGTGGCTGGTCCACTTGGGAAAGAAGCCCTTGCCGTCCTCGCCCATATCCGCTTGAAGGTGCCCGACACTCCCTGTCTGGCCCTCGATCTGTGTGCTTTGCTTGGCGATATAAAGCCGCTCCGCTGGAGCAGCGGCGCGAAAAGTCAATTCCATACGATCACACTCCTTGTCAACAAGAAGGCGGCCATTAGCTTCCCACTGATAGCCGCCTTCTCTCTATACGATATTGATAGACCTTCTACCGGGCGTTGCCCCGGTCGTGGCGCTTGGGCTTGATGGGCTGCCCCTGCTCGTCATAGTTTTTCGGGTCGGCGGCTGGCACCTCCCAGCCGAACAGGGAGCCGGCCAGCATTGCCGCTGTCTGCGCTTTGGTCACGCCGCCGCGCTCGTTACACTCACTTGCGACCTCCAGAGCCTCCGCCCGGTCATGGCCGTACTTGTCTGTACGGTAATAGCCGCTCTCGCCCTTTTTGACAATAATGATCTCATCACTGCTGGGCAGTACGGCGTAGCACTTGTCCGGCAG
>OLXN01001467.1_pt1 | contig 13842 bp, 9 predicted proteins | sample 1674021 | NCBI WGS metagenome assembly OLXN01 (sample SAMEA103958137, study PRJEB25191) | human gut metagenome | biome: human-associated habitat [ENVO:00009003]; feature: intestine environment [ENVO:2100002]; material: feces | place: Germany | collected 2013/2015
AGCTCGCACGATTGCTCTCACCTTTCACTATCTTTGCGGAGGTAAAGTTAATTATTTTTCCAGACACGACGGATGAAAATCATACTTTTTTCCCGGCAGGGCGTCGTCCACACGGCCGGCGACCTGCATCAGATGTTCGACGCGATCGCCCGTTTCGGGTTCGATTACGCGGTCAATGAGGAGTTCGCTCCCCAGATCGAACGACTCACCGGCATATCCATCGATGCGGCCCACCGTTACGGGCGGCCGATGGGTCCCCAGCCTGCGGAGTCGGTGCTGGTATGTTACGGCGGCGACGGTACGCTTTTGGACGGCATTCACCGGCTGGGAGGGGCCGAAATCCCCGTCATAGGCATCAACTCGGGACATCTGGGTTTTCTGACGAGCGTACCCCGCAACGGCTGCATCGGCGATGTCTTCGAGCTGATCGCCGCCGGCAAACTCGAATGTCAGCCCCGATCGATGCTCGAGGTCACGGGCGACTTCGGCGACGGCATCTCGACCCGCTATGCGGTCAATGAAGTGGTCATCCAGCGCCAGGGCGCGGGCATGATCTCGGTCGAAACGTACGTGAACGACCAAATGGTCGCCACCTACCACGGCGACGGCCTGATCGTCAGCACGCCGACCGGCTCGACGGCCTATTCGCTCAGCGTGGGCGGTCCGGTCGTCGCCCCCCAATGCGCCTGCCTGGTGCTCTCGCCCGTCGCGCCCCACAACCTGACGATGCGCCCGGTCGTGATTCCTTCGTCGAGCGACGTGCGGCTCAAGGTACACGCCCGGCACGCCGAAATATCGATCGCCACCGACAACGAAACCTGTCCGATTCCCGAAGGAGCCGAATTCAGGGTCCGACTGGCTTCCAGACGCTTTTTTCTGGCGGTCCCGCACAATATATCGTTTTACGACACGTTACGCAAGAAAATGATGTGGGGAGTGGATATCCGAAGCTGACGAAAAACCCCTGTTTGCCGGAAATTCTTTCGCTTTCGGATTTTATTCCCTATATTTGCATGCTATGAGCGAGCAAAAACGCATACCTCGACACGTCGCCATTATCATGGACGGCAACGGACGCTGGGCCGCGCAACACGGGCTGGAGCGTTTCGAAGGTCATATCCGGGGTGTGGAGTCCGTGCGCCGGGCAATCCAGGCCGCGACCCGTCACGGGGTTCGCTACCTGACGCTTTATGCTTTCTCGACCGAAAACTGGGGACGCCCCGCCGCAGAGGTCGATGCCCTGATGGAGCTCTTCTGCAAGAGCGTAATCAACGAAACGCCCGAACTGGCCGCTCAGGGAGTGCGCGTGCGGATCATCGGCGACAAAAGCCGTTTCCCCGAAAAAGTAAAACACCACCTGGATCAGATCGAAAACCGAACGGCTACCGGGAAACGCCTTACGCTGCAACTGGCCCTCAACTACTCTTCCCGCAGCGAAATCGTCCATGCGATGCAGGGTCTGGCACGCCGTGCCGCAGCCGGCATCTTCTCTTCGGAAGAGATTTCCGAGCAAACGGTTTCCGAAGCGCTCTATACGGCGGGCTGTCCCGACCCCGACCTGCTGATACGCACCAGCGGCGAACAACGGCTCAGCAATTTCCTGCTGTGGCAGGCTGCCTACGCCGAACTCTTTTTCACCCCCGTATTATGGCCCGACTTTACCGAAGAGGATTTCGCGCAGGCACTCGACGAATATGCCCGGCGCGAAAGGCGTTTCGGACTGGTAAAAAATAATGAACGTATTCGGTAAGCGAGTGCATCACGAGTTTACTCGCTACACTGAACGGAGAGAATGAAGAAAGAAACTCTAGAGAGAAGTTAGACGACACACGATGAATCATCCAGGCAAAGTATTTCTGACACTGACGGCCGCCCTGCTGCTGCTCTGTCCCCAGATATTCGCGCAGGAGCCCTCCGGCGAGGCGGCTCCGCCCCCGGCCGAACAGACGGATCAGGACGAGGATACGAACCAGCTTTTACAGCAATTCGAAAAAGCCCCGACGCTCGAAGGCGGTACCCAGAAACTTTACCACATCCGCAACGTCAATATTCACGGGGCGCAATACATTGACAACAGCATTCTGCGAGCTTCGTCGGGTCTTATCCCGGGCGATTCGATATACCTGCCCAGCAACTTCATCTCGACAGCCATCACCCGCCTGTGGAACCAGCGCCTCTTTTCGGACATCCGCGTCGGTGCGACCATCGAAGGCGACAGCCTCGACCTGGAAGTTTTCCTGAAGGAACGTCCCCGCGTCAATTACTGGCGTTTCGAGGGCATCTCCAAAAGCAACCAGAAAGACCTGCTCGAAAAGCTCAAACTCAAGCGCGGCACCGAGCTTTCGGACTACGTGATCGACAAGAACTCGAAGCTCATTCACAAATACTACGCAGACAAAGGTTTCCGCAACGCCGAAGTATCGGTCCGCATCGACAACGACTCGATACTGAAGCAGGCCGTAAACGTGACCTTCATCGTCGATCGCAAACGTAAAATCAAAATCGGAGAGATCAATTTCACGGGCAACGAAGAATTTTCCGACAAACGTCTGCGCCGCACCTTCAAGAAAACCCACCAGAAAAGCCTCAACTTCTTCCGGGGGGCGAAATTCAACGAAGAAGATTTCGAAAACGACAAGGAGCTGCTGCTCGACTTTTACAATTCGAAAGGTTTCCGCAACGCCAACATCGTCGCCGATTCGATCTACGCGATCAACGACAAGCGTATGGGTATCACGCTGGACATTTCGGAAGGCAACAAGTACTACATCCGCAATGTTTCCTGGATCGGCAACTCGGTCTATGAAACCGACGAACTGGCTCGGATGTTCGGTGTCGAAAAAGGCTCGATTTACGACAAAAAATCGATGTACAAGCGCCTGGGCATCGGCGCCTACTACAATCCGGACGAACCGTCCATCACCAATCTCTACAAAGATCAGGGCTACCTCACCTCGCAGATCGACCCGGCCGAAATCATCATCGGCAAAGACTCGATCGACCTGGAGGTCCGCGTATTCGAAGGCAAACAATTCACCATCAACAATGTCGGCATTTCGGGCAATATGCGGCTCGACGACGAGGTGATCCGCCGTGAACTCTACACGCGGCCGGGTGAACTCTACAACCAGTCGCTGTTGTTCCAGACCATCCGCACCCTGGGTTCGATGGGACATTTCACGGCCGAAGCGATCGCTCCGGACATTCAGCCCGTCGTCAATTCGGACGAATTGGTCGATATCAACTGGCCGCTCGAGGAGATCGCCAGCGACCAGTTCCAGATCGCCGGCGGTTGGGGCGGCGGTACGTTCGTGGGTTCGGTGGGTGTCACACTGAACAACCTCTCGATCAAAAACTTCTTCAAGAAAGGCGCCTGGAGACCCTACCCGATGGGACAGAACCAGCGGCTGTCGATCAGCGCCCAAACCAACGGTACTTACTACAAAGCCTTCGCAATCAGCTTCACCGATCCCTGGATGGGCGGGCGAAAACCGAACTCCTTCACGATTTCGGCTCACTATTCCGATGAGAACAACGCCTATTACGCCTGGCAGAAAGGTACCCGTTATTTCCGCACCGCCGGTGTCGCGGCGGGACTCGGCAAGCGTCTGGACTGGCCCGACCCGTACTTCACGTTCTATGCGGAAGCCAGCTACGAGCGCTACATGCTGAAGGACTGGAACACCTTCGTACTCAAGAACGGTGCGGCAAACCTGCTGTCGATCCGCCTGGTATTGGGACGAAATTCGGTGGATCAGCCGATCTATCCCCGCAGGGGTTCCGATTTCAGCGTTTCGGTGCAGCTCACTCCTCCCTATTCGCTGTGGGACGGCAAGGATTACAAAAGCACGGCTTTAAGCGAACAGGAACGCTACAACTGGATCGAATTCCACAAGTGGATGCTCAAAGGCCAATGGTTCACTCCGCTGACCCGCAACGGCAACCTGGTGCTGATGGCCCGCGCAGAAATGGGATACCTGGGACATTACAATAAAAACAAGGTATCGCCCTTCGAACGGTTCGAAGTCGGCGGCGACGGCATGACGGGCTATAATATGTACGGTATCGACATTATCTCCATGCGCGGTTACGACGACGGAGCGCTCGATCCCGTAGGCAGCAACTATTCGTGTGCCTACAACAAATACACGATGGAGCTCCGCTATCCGCTCCTGCTCAAGGGACAGACCAACATCTACGTACTGGGATTCCTGGAAGGAGGCAACGGATTCACCTCGTGGAAGGAGTTCTCCCCGTTCAAGATCAAACGGTCGGCGGGTATCGGCGTGCGCCTCTTCCTGCCGGTCGTAGGCATGGTGGGAGTCGATTGGGGCTGGGGCTTCGACCCGGCCGCAGGACAGACCAAGCGCAGCGGCAGCCACATCCATTTCACGATGGGTATGCAGTTCTAAACCGGCGGAAGTTGGCAATAAATTTGAAGAAACAGGGTTATACTTATAAAAGATAACTAAAAAATAAACGGTATGAAACGGATCCTTTTGCTCGTACTCGCCTTCACGGCAGCCATAGGCTCGCTTTCGGCACAGAACTACATCGTGGTAAACAGCGAAAAAGTATTCAAGTCGATCGACGAATATAACAAAGCACTCGACACGCTCGACCAACTGGCCAAAAGCTATCAGCAGCAGGTCGATCTCAAATTCGAAGAGGTCGAAGCCCTCTACAACAACTATAAGGCGCAGGAAATGTCCCTTTCGGCTTCGTCACGACAGGCCCGGCAAAACCTGATTCTCACCCGGGAAGAGGAGGCCAGCAAATTCCAGGAGGAGATCTTCGGCCAGGACGGTACCCTTATGAAAAAACGGATCGAGCTGATCCAGCCGATCCAGAAACGGGTATTCGACGCCATTGCGAACTATGCCGCACAAAACGGGTATGAGCTGGTTCTCGATGCGGCTTCGAACCCCACGCTGCTTTACAATTCAGAAAAAATCGACCACACTCAGGCCCTCATCGAATTTATGAAAAAGTAAGAAATATCGAATCAAATCAATAAATCCGTATGAAAAAACTCATTAAATTAACCCTCGTGGTTGCCTTGGTACTGGGAAGCAGTTCCCTGTTCGCACAGAAGCTGGGCCGTATCAATCTCGAAGAGATCATTACCCTTATGCCGGAATACAAGGAGATGATGACCAACATGGAGGCGTACAGCAAAGATCTGCGCGACAACCTGGAAACGATTCAGGTCGAGCTGAACACCAAGTACAACGATTTCCAGAAAAACAAAGCGACCTACTCGGAGGTAACCCGCCAACTGAAGGAGAAAGAATTGACCGACCTGCAAAACCGTCTGCAAGAGTTCTACCAGAGCGCACAGGAAGACTTGCAGAAAAAGGAGAAGGAGCTGACCGACCCGATCGTCGCCAAGGCTCAGGAGGCCGTCAAGAAGGTGGCGCAAAAGGGAGCTTACGTCGCCGTATTCAATACGACCATCCCCTCGATGGTCTATTACGACGAAGCAGCCATGACCGATTTGAGCACCGAAGTCAAGGCCGAGCTGGGGATTCAATAAACGGCAACGCATCGACAACAAAAAGCGTCCGCTTCGGATTTCGAAGCGGACGCTTTATTTCTTCCAAAAGTCCTTTCCGAGCTGCGGAAATCAAAGTTCAACATATCCTTCCCCTGCCGACACGAACTCCGTGCAGACGAATCATCCTCGCCCGACAGCGGCTCCATACACAGCCCCGGCCGCCGCAGTGAAAATCCGGTACACCGCCCGCTCCGGCCCATATTCCCATATCGGCATCAGAACGGATAACCTACTCCGAAATTAAGCGCCGTATTCTTCCACTTGAAATTGTGGATCCACCGTTGTCCGGCAGGTGCATTGGGGTTGTGGATCTGTATGCCCCAGTCCAGACGCAGTACGGCAAATTTGATGTCCAGGCGCAGACCGATACCGGCATCGAAGCCCAGTTGCCTGTAGAAACTGTCGAAATGGAAAACCGCAGCGGGCGAAGGCGCGGAATGCCGGTCGGCAAACCAGATATTGCCCACATCGACGAACGTCGCTCCGTGAAACATCCCCCAAATCGGGAAGCGCAATTCGAGATTGGCCTCCAGCTTCATATCGCCCAGTTGTGTAGGGAAAACCGCATCTTCCGGCTCCGGAACAGCCCCCGGCCCCAACATACGGGGTGCCCAACCGCGCATGCTGTTGGCACCGCCCGCATAAAACAGACGGTCGAAGGGAATCGAAGTCGAATTGCCGTACGCCATACCGTAACCGCCGTAAAGCCGTCCCACGAGAGCCGTCACCTCACCGAGCATGATCTTGCGGCTCACACTCAAATCGGCCCGGAAATATTGCGAATATTGAAGACCGAAAACCTCGTAATAGTCCTTCCCGGCCGCCGGACGCGAGAAGAGGTGCATCAGGCCGTCGAGCAGGTTGCCCGCCATCTCGTAATTGAAGCGGAGCAGCGTCGCGTTTCCGCCCAGATGCTTGCGCTGATTGTTATAGACATAGCTGAACGAAAGGCCGCTGATGAACTGCGACTCGTAACTTCGCTTGAGATATTCGTTCTGGAGATGATCCAGGAAATCCTCCCTATTGACATACCCCATATCGATCACGTTGATATCGATCGGACGCAGCGAATAGCTCGAATACTTCAAATCGCTCCACGAATATCCCCAAGCCACGCTGGAAAGGGTACGCCGGTAATAAGGGCGATCCTGGAAATTGATGCCGAATTCGAGCCGGGTCCGGGGCATCTGGATCGACTGCCACCGCTGGGTTCGGAAAGGCAGCAGGAAACGGGGAAACTGCAAACCCATATTGACTCCGAATTCGATGGCGTTGCGCTTGCGGGCACTCGGAGTTTTCATATACTCGTACCCTACCGAGAACGAAACGTCGAAAGACTCCGCTCCCCGGAAAATATTGCGGTTCTGATACCCCACCGTCGCCCGCAATCCGTAGAAACTCGACGTCGTACTTCCTTCCAGCTCTATCTTATACCCCTGCTTCAAGGCCGGAATGCACTGGATGTCGCACTGGAGATAGCCCTCGCGGGTCTGATGTACCGAATCGGCCGGCTCCTTGCCTTCGCCCACGAAAGTCACGTAGTTATCCTTTGCCACACTGTCGGCCTGCTCGTTGAAAATGACGTTGGCGCTTTTGAAATAGCCCATCGACATAATCTGGTTGTACGTCTGATCGACCCGGTTAATGTTATAGACGTAGTTCGGATAGATCGGCACGATCTGTCGCAGCACCGAAGGACGTATGTTGGGACGCTTGTTGTCCTTGTGGTACACCACGTTCAACCCCCGGTAGTAGATCGTGTCGAGTCCCTTGCGGTAGTCGGGAGCAATAGCCGCCGTAGGATCGTAATTGGGAAAAATATTGATCTGGTCGATACGGTAAACCGTATTGTTGCGCAGAATCGGATAACCCTGCTCGTTATAACCGGCCAGATGCTGCTTGACGATCATCTTCAGGTCCACCAGATGATTGCCGCCGAGCGTGTCGGCTTCATACTCGATGTTATTGACCGTAAAATTGTAATAGCCGCGCTGTTTGAGGTAGGTGGTGATGCGCTGCCGCTCCTGGTCAAGGACCTCCATGTCGAACACCTCGCCCGTACGGAGCAGCGAATGTACCGTATCGGGCAGGATGATCTGCTCGAGGAACCGATCGCGGAAATCGTACGAAAGGCGGTTGATGCGGTAAGGCTCGCGCTGTACGGTGCGGTAGGTGATGAAAGCCCGCTTTTTCCGCGACGTGGTATCGACTTCGTAAGTCGCCTGCGAAGAGAAGAACCCCCGATAGTCCATGTAAACCTTCAGGTTGCGGACCGACTGCTCCGTGAGGCTCATATCCAGCAGCACGGGCGCTTCGCCGATACGCCGTTTGAACCGGTTCCACCAATTATCCTTTTCGGGATCGGCCTGCTCATAAACCCAGACGTAAAAATTGAGTCCCAGGAACCGTTTATTCGGATTCTGACGGATGAATTTCCGCAGGTCGGAAGCCGGAATACGCTCTTTTTTAGGCGTTTCCTTATCGGCTTCTACGGTCACCTTCTGCACCAGATAACTTTCCTCGGGAAGTTTGCGCGTGACACTGCACGACACCCCCGCGAGCACCGCCAGCAAAAAGACGAATATGACCGGCAACCGTTTCAAGACTTCCGTTAATTGTTGAAGAAACCCTGTTTTTTCAGCAGCGCGAAATAGTTGCGCGAAATAGCCAGGTTATCTTCGGCACGATACCTGTTGCGCGTGAAAATCTGTGCCAGATTCGGCAGGCCGTTCTCCTCGAGCAGCCGCCGGGTCTCTTCCGACGTCTCCTTCTCGGCCCAGAGTTCGTCGATCTCCGACGAGGTGTAATGATGGTATTTCTCGCAATGCACGACCGCATCGAGCGGCAGGCGGTCGGTCAGTTCGGGCGACTCGTCGGGATGCCCCACCACGATCGTCGTCACGGGAATCACCCCTTTGGGAAGATCGAGGATGCGGGCGATCTCCTCGGCCGTATAGATGGTCGTACCGAGGTAACAGATTCCCAACCCGTGCGCTTCGGCCTCGACACACAGGTTCTGCGCCGCCAGCAGCGCATCGGTCACCCCGTTGAGAAACCAGGCGAAATTATCGTAGCACGGCTCGGCATCGCGCTGTTCGCACCACATCGAAAAACGGTGGACATCGGCACAAACCGTAATCACGCAGGGAGCCTGCGTAACCATCGGCTGACAGAAATGCGCCGGCGCGAGCTTCTCTTTCATCTCTGCCGAACGTGTCACCACCACGCTGTAGAGCTGCAGGTTTCCCATCGTCTGGGTACGCATTGCCTCAGCGAGGAGCCTGTTGAGGAGTTCGTCGCTTACGGGCTTGTCGGAATACTTTCGTATAGTCTTTCTCGTGTTTATCGTTTTCATTCTGTTTTAAGTTTACATTACTTCAAAATCGTGTCGGCTCTCTATGGGCGAAACATACAGGCAAAGATATACATTATTTCCCGAACTCCGTCATCATCGGCTGAAAAATATAGCTTTTTGTATTCGGCATGATTGCATATTTGTCATTCAAACAACATGTATCAATGATTCTGGATTAACTTTGCAAAGAAAAACTCTCTATGTTACAATACGTTACGAACTATTAGGATTTACTTTGCAAAGAAAAACTATCAATAGAATGGAATATATGATACATATTTCGTCGATGTGTTTCGCTCATCAGAAACCTTTAGCCTAAATTATTCATAATGCAGGCTGGTGCATACTTAATTCTACCAATGGACTTGTTAATGAAGTTTACGTATTGCAGAATGACAAGTGCACTAATGAATGCATGTTCCGCAAAGCACAGAAACAAAAGCCACAACCACTTTTCGCTATCAATGCCCTCTATCTCTGCCGCCAGGGATAATGCCACCACTTCCATGTCAGAAAACTTGGGAACAGGACCACGATGTGGAACATTGTCCGATTCATTGACGATTCATTGTCGATATTTTCAGAGAATTGCTTGCATATCTCAAGCATTTTTACGAATTTTGTATAAAGGTTGTACATACGATGGTTTGAACTTAATGTTTTGGATACCACTAAGTTGTTAAAAATCAGCTATATGTGCATTCTAATCATATTTATCAACTCAAATAAATCCTCCAACAGGTAATGTTACCATACAACAATAAAGACATAACATCCATCTTCAATTACAGCAAGCAGTTGGTAAACAGGTGCCTGCGAGATTTTGTACCCGATGCCGACGAGCACAAGGGAAAAGGCGGATTGGGACAACTTGTTGAAGAGTTGTTTTTCAAGTACGACATAAACAGTAGGCAAGAAGCCGATTTCGCTTTTGTAAATGCCGAATTGAAATGCACTCCGTTGAAGAAGTCTGCCAAAAACGAGGACTTGTTGATAAAGGAGCGCCTCGCTTGCAGTATGATAAATTACACAGAGGACTGGAACAAGTCATTTGAGCAATCTCATTTTTATAGGAAATGTCTGATAATGCTCATCATGTTCTATCTTCACCAAAGCAACGTTTCCAAACTTGACTTGCATTTCCTATTTGCTGTATTGTGGAAGATTCCCGAGAAGGACTTGCTCATCATCCGCAAGGATTACGAAACCATAATATCAAAGATACGTAACGGAAAGGCGGAAACACTCTCCGAGGGCGACACTATGTATCTTGGTGCTTGTAGAAAAGGTCAAAAGGGCGACTCGCTGATGGTACAGCATGGTAGCGACATCGGTGCGCCAAGACGTGCGTGGAGTTTGAAAACCACATATATGCGCATTGTCCTTGACGAAGTGAAGAAGAACAATGTGGATGGGGCTTACTGCAACTATGACATCAAGCCAACAGAATTGGAAGAACTCATATCGGTGGACGAGTTGAAATCTCATTCGGTGGATGATGTGTTAAAAGGACGTTTTGCTCCCTATGTTGGTTTAGGCTACAGTGAAATATGCAAAAAGTTGGATATCAATCCGATAACGGCAAAATCAAAATATTTCGTCATCGCCAATGCCATTGCAAGCAACAAGAAAATCGGCAATGTGAACCTGTCGGAGGAATTGGTAAAGTCGGGTCTAACGATGAAAACCATCCGTATCAACAAAAATGGCAAAATCAAGGAAAGTATGTCATTTGAAAATATAGACTACCAAGAAGTTTATGATTGCGACGAGTGGACGGATTCACGCCTTTACGAACTGTTTACAAGCCGATTTATGTTTGTAATATTCAAAGAAACCGACAATCTGCTTTCTTTGCCAAACGGAAAGACCGAAAGCGAATATAAGTTGGACAAAGTTGCTTTTTGGACAATGCCACAAGCTGACCTAAACGTGGCAATGCAGTATTGGGAGAACATCCGCCAATGCGTAAAAGACGACCACATTTCTCCTGAATATTTTTGGGGAATAAAAGACAACAGAGATTTTCATGTTCGTCCAAAGGCAACCCTTGCTAAAGACATGGTGGATACGCCTAACGGCACAAAAGCCAAGAAATACTGTTATTGGTTCAACGCAAAGTATGTTAAGAATATAATTGACAATGAAATATAATATAGACGAGATAGAAAATACAGTTAGTGAGATATTGTGCGAGCCTATCGCACTATACTCGAAAGCGGTGCACAAAAAGTTAAGGCAACTAAATCTGTTTGACGACTACGCTACTCCACAGACATTTACTGATGATATAAAAGTGGTAGAGTTGTTTGCAGGTGTCGGTGGATTCCGTATAGGCTTGGAGCGAGCATCGAAACAATTCAAGACCATTTGGAACAACCAATGGGAGCCTTCGACAAAGCGACAGGATGCAAGCATCATTTATTGTCGCCGTTTCGGCACGCAAGGCCATTCCAATGAAGACATTGCCACAGTTCCTACAAGCGACATTCCCGACTGTGATTTGCTATGCGGAGGTTTCCCTTGTCAGGACTATTCGGTTGCCACAACACTGCAACGGTCAGGTGGCATTGAGGGCAAAAAAGGCGTGCTTTGGTGGCAGATTTACCGCATTTTGAAAGAAAAAGATGACAACCGTCCCAAATACCTTATGCTAGAAAACGTGGACAGGTTGCTCAATTCCCCTGCCAAGCAGCGTGGACGTGACTTTGCCATTATACTCTCGTCATTAGCAAGTCTTGGCTATGCCGTAGAATGGCGAGTTATAAACGCTGCGGAATACGGAATGCCACAGCGCCGAAGACGCACTTACATGGTGGCCTATAGGGACAACACTACCTTATACAGCCAATTTGAAAAAACTACAGATAAGTTTTTATGGATAACGAACGAAGGCATTATGGCAAAAGCCTTTCCATGTTCGCCCAAAGACGGAAAGACGGAATCTTTCCTTGTCGGCGATGATATTGCCGATGTTTCAGACAACTTCAACAAGGGAAAGAAAGAGAGTCCGTTCAAGAACTCTGGTATCATGTGTGGCGGAAAGGTTTTCACGCTTGACACTCTGCCTGTATATGACGGGCATTATCTCACTCTCGGTGAGATTCTTGTAGATGACATGCAAGTGCCTGACGAGTTCTTTATTTCAGACGAGGAATTGCCCAAATGGGAGTATCAAAAGGGATCAAAGTCGTTGAAACGAATAAACAAGTCAACTGGATTTGAATATAATTATAGTGAGGGCGCAATGGCTTTCCCCGACTATCTTGACAGAGCCTCGCGCACGATTATTACTGGTGAGGGCGGTTCAGGTCCATCTCGTTTCAAACATATCATAAAGACCGAAGGTGGCAGATACCGTCGTCTTGTCCCCGTGGAACTTGAAAGACTGAACATGTTCCCCGACAACCATACTTTCGGGTCAAGCGACTTGCGCCGTGCCTTTCTTATGGGGAACGCACTGGTAACTGGAATTGTTGAACGTTTGGCAATTGTCTTGAAAGAGAGAATGTAACCTGTTGTCGGAATTAAATTAGTGCATAGCTTGTTGTTAATGAAGTTTACGTATTGCAAGATGGTAAGTGTCCTAGTTTTGCCAATGATTCTGGCAAACAAACAATTCGTTATTTTCGCATAGTTCCTAATAATCAAGAACTGGTCTGTAAGTTGCGAGAATAGCGTTTCGATTCTCTATTTTGTTTTTGCAAGCGGAATGATTGTCGGCTTCCAATCCTTTTGGTTGAGCCGATACGGACACTCCAGTCCTATGTGTGCGGTTTCGAACAAGTCAAGCTGTACGTCAGCTCCAATATATCCCTTGTCGCTATAGATGCTACAGTCGTGATAAGTATGTTTTACATCCTTCATATAATGGAGGTCAGCCGTATGGAATCTCTATTCTCAATTGTCATGGTCCTAACTGAAGCATCTCCAAGAAAGATATAGAAAAGGGTGATATGCTGAAGAACCGTCGCTATCTAAACAGGCGCTTGGGTGATTTCTTGAAAGAGCTTGACTTTACAGAGGTCATTCAACTGGTGTCCCTAAAATACCAACATAGTTAGCAGAGAATGGTTCACCATGTGCCTTCTTTGAAACTACAGATGACCGTCTGACGTTCTTGGTTACTATTCCCATCCATTAAGGATGCAGTGAAAATTCGGAAACGAATGGCAATAGTTCGGAAAGAGGTTCGGAAACAAAGGATTTGATTATAGATATTATAAAAACAAGATAAACAGCCGTTTTGCAATGCAAGAGTAAGTTCTCTTGACGTTGCAAAACGGCTACTTCTATAAACTGGAACTATGTTTTTAATGCACCAAAGCGTTTTCGTGTACGCCGGAAACGGCACGTCCGCTTGGGTCGTTCATGTTCTTCCACGCTTCGTCCCACTCCAAAGCCACAGCTGTGGAACAAGCTACACTTGCCTCGTGGGGCACGCTGCGGGCTGCGCTCTCGCTGGGAAAATGCTCCTCGAAGATGGAACGATAATAATATTCCTCCTTGCAGAGAGGCGTGTTTATCGGGAAACGTTCGGCAGCATGTGCCATCTGCTCGTCGGTCACGGCTTCAGAGGTGATCTTCTTCAGAGTGTCTATCCACGAATATCCCACACCGTCGCTGAACTGCTCCTTCTGTCGCCATGCCACCTCTTCGGGCAGCATATCCTCGAATGCCTCACGCACGATGCGCTTCTCCATAGACGCCTTCGGGTCGGAGTCTGGGAGAATGCTGCACATCTTTGCCTTGGGATTGGTGCGCATCGCCACATCAAGGAATTCCTTGTCGAGGAACGGCACTCGTCCTTCCACGCCCCATGCCGAAAGACTCTTGTTGGCACGCAGGCAGTCATACTGATGCAGTTTGGAAAGTTTGCGGACGGTCTCCTTATGGAATTCCTCTGCCGAAGGCGCCTTGTGGAAATATA
>OLXN01001472.1_pt1 | contig 13811 bp, 8 predicted proteins | sample 1674021 | NCBI WGS metagenome assembly OLXN01 (sample SAMEA103958137, study PRJEB25191) | human gut metagenome | biome: human-associated habitat [ENVO:00009003]; feature: intestine environment [ENVO:2100002]; material: feces | place: Germany | collected 2013/2015
TGGACGGAATATATGCCCAGCAAAAACCAATGGTTTTTAATCATAATGAAGCTGCTCTTCCAGGTGAAGCGTTTAATGTTCAGGGAAGTGGGTGGAGTAAAAATGTTGAATTATGGGGAACAGTAGTTAATGGTAATGAAAATTCATTATCCCCTTCTTTTCCGATTAAAATGATTAGTGCGGATGAAGGTTGTGTGACTGGCATTTTTCCATCAGACATGAGTTGCAGGAAAAATGTATTAGTGGCTGTTTGGGTTAAAGAAGGAGAGTTGTATAGTGAACCGTTTTTTTTAAACAGAAGCAGAGCGGTGACTATGGAATTTGAAGAAATAATGCCGGGTTATGTGTTTCGTGTTTTTGGTAGAAATTTGTCATTACCGGGATGTGAACCTATTGTGACTTTTATCCATCCGAATTCGAAGCTGCAGCATCAGGCTGTTGTGGTGAAGGCCGAACCTTATGTGTTGACGGTTCAAGCTCCTCTGAATTTAAAAACAGGAACTCACTATCAAGTAATGGTGAATAATGGAGCCGGAGGTGCTTATGGAAATTCTTTGGCGGAAGAAAGTTTGTTTGTCCGTGAAAAAAGCGAAGATCCTTTTTCTTTACAAGTACCTTGGGGTAGTGATTTTGTTTTTTATAAAAATGTCTATAATGTGCGAACAGATTCTCGATTAAAACATTTGGCAAAAGGAGATGGTATATCTAATGATCGCATTTCACTACAAGAAGCAATAGATAAGGCTCATGCAGCAGGGGGAGGAGTAGTCTATTTACCAGCCGGGACTTATAAGTTGGTTTTCGATAAAGGCTGCGGACTTGTTATGCGCTCTAACGTTGTGTTGAAAGGTGAGGGACCTGAGCGGACCGTTATTCAGTATGGTTTTGGTATTCCTCCTTCTTATCCCGATCCGATTGGAGTTGGAGGATGGCCGGATTATACCAATGAGGGAGTCGCTCTTTTATGGCCTTTGCATACAAAGTTGAGTGGATTGTCCGATTTAAAAGTTCAGAATGTAAATGAATCCGGACTGTGGCGGCATAGTATGAAAACGATTTGTCCGTTAAATAAGGCGAAAGGGGCTTCCGGTTCTTGTTTTTTTGCAGTTAATTGTCATTTTGATTTGTCTGTTGCATGGGGTATTTCATGGGGATATGTGGATAAGATGTTAATTGCAAACTGTAATTTCAGAAGTTATGCAAATATAACTTGGCCTTGGATGTGGCATTGCGATGGATCTACTAATTTTGTGATCCGTAATAATCGTGTATTTTACAGTGCCGGACGTTTTGGCTTCAGTAATAGTTTTAATGGGATTATAGAAAATAATCATATTACCCGAATGGGTGATTTGCAGTCTTTTAAGGGAGAAACAGGAGGTTTTAATATTGACTTTTCAAAAGATATGGTTGTGATGAATAACCTATTGGATGTGGAGGGGGATTCTATTGTGGATCGTAATATGGGGGAAACAATTTTGAGCCAAGGAGGCAATCCTATAGGTCAATCGTTAGGGAGAGTGGAAGAGGCTTCTGAATTTTCAGTGACAGATAGGACACAAAATTGGAATCAACTTCGTACTTCTGATCTTTCGACTTGTTCCGTTGTCGCTATTATAAAAGGGAAAGGTGCCGGACAGTGGAGACGGATAAAGAAGAATGATAAGCATACTATTTGGATCGAAAGACCTTGGGCGGTGATTCCTGATGAAAGTAGTAATTATGTTGTTACAAATTGGTCTGCAGAAGACTGGTTGGTGAAGGGTAATATTTTGAAGGAAAATAATCGTGGTATTTGGTTTTATTGTGGAGGAACTGATATTGCAGTTGTTGAAAATCAGTTGAATAATTCAGAGGGAATTTATTTGCGATCAGATCAGCGGGTTGAGGTTGGTCGTTATAATTTGATGTGGAATGCAGTTGTGGAAGGAAATACGGTTATAAGAACCGGTAAAAAACGACCAGCAGCAATCTGCTCTGTGTTGGCAATTCAAAAAAATGACACTTTGACCGGTATTGGTAGTTTGGGAATTGAATTTCGTCGGAATACGATTATTTCTTCTCGTCCGAATGTGAGTTCGTTTATTCCCGGAGAAGGCTATTGGAATGAAGTTCGCTCTACGACAATGGATGCTTTAAATCATGTGAAGGGTATTGTTGGAACAGTATTTGATGGAAATACATCCATTAATATGGATTATGCTTATCGGCTTAGCGAACGAGGGGTTACGCAGACTGTAATTAAAGATCCTATAGATCAAAATGTAGGTCGATTGACCAATATTATTATAGAAGATGGAAATTTAGTTCGACTATTTAAGACATCGGATGTAAAAGAGGTAGATCCTTTTGCTCCCTATTTGGGGAAATCTCCGTCTTTGCATATGCATTTAGGTTCAGAAGTACAAAATGGGGTGATTATTGATAAAGTGGTATTTAATTCTCGTGAGTATAAAACAAATACAGGGATAGATTCGACAAAAATCTTTGCTGCCATTGCCCGTCCGAAACGTCCCGGCCGTTATCCCGGATTGTTGGTATTACATGGAGGCGGGGGGGCTGCAGAAGTGGAAAAAGCAAAAAAATGGGCAACCAAGGGATATGTGGTGGTAACGGTGGATGAACCGGGAGTTACCAATACTGATAATACCCCGAATAGTAAGGGACCATGGGATAATTTGAAGTATGGTGAGAATCGTTTTATTGTTAAGCCGGATATTACTTCAAGTACAATTTTTGATGCAGTTTTAGCCTCTTTACAAGGTCTTTATTTGTTAAAAGAGCAACCGGATGTTATTCCTGATAAAATCGGTGTTGTTGGAATTTCATGGGGGGGATATTTGACAACTATGATTTCTGGGCTTGCCGGTTCTTCTGTGGCTGCCTCTTTTTCTGTTTTTGGTTCCGGATTTTATGATGCAAGTACGGTATTTTTGAAAGAGTTAGATACAATGGATCCTTTCCATAAAGCAACTTGGTTGAGATGGCTGGATGCCGGTAGGCGGGCTCATTGTATTCAAAATCCGTTTTTTATAGCAGCGGCAACAAATGATAATTGGTTTTATCCCCAAGCTGTAAAAAATACACTTCAGCATATTTCGGCTCCCGTTAACCATGTTTTCTCACAAAATGTCAGTCATAAAATAGACTTACCGGGGGGGACGGAAAACAAGAAGGAAAACTCACCGGGTTGGACAGAAATGGAAGAAGTTTATTTTGATTATTATTTGAAAGGACATGGAAAACGATTCCCTAAGATCAAGACAATCAAGGCTGAAAAAAGAGGAACATCCTTTGTCTGTGTATCATTTGTCGTTGATAGCGATACTCCGATAAGGCAGGCAACGGTTAATTATGCTTTTGTAGGAGAAGTTCCGACTAAGCGTAAATGGGTAACTGTATCAGCTAAATGTGTAAAGAATAATCACTATGAGGTTTTAATTCCTCTTCAAAATTTAGGAAAAAATGCTGTTGAGTTTTACGGAACAGTTTCTGATAATCGGCCGGTTTCTGTTTCAAGTTATATGATTTGGTATTCAAATTGATGGAATATTTTTATGTTTTAAGTTTTAGCAAAACAATTGTGAAATGTATGATGACAGTAAGATTGGTTCTTTTTTTACTATTTATAAGTTTGAGCATTCCATGTGTTTCGAAGGAAAAAATAGATCCTTCTATGCGTGCCTTGGATGTGGCTTGTTTGATTGGAGATAAATTGGTGAAGGAAACACCATTTGCTTATAAGTTGGAACTGGAAAGTAACAGTAATATATTTAATGGTATTCAGAAAGTTGATTTTGGTCGTAATTACGCGGTTGGAAGACCGGCTGTTGCATATGCGTATACGCAATTAACCGCTCTGGAGGATAGGGAGTTTATTGTCCAACTAGGTCATAATGATGCTTGTATGATTTGGTTAAATGGACAGGAGGTGTATCGGAAAGATGGGTGTCGTGAATTGGAGTTTTTATATGAAGAGCGTAGCATAGAGTTGCCTTTTCGTGTCGCATTGAAGTTGAAAAAAGGGATAAATTCTCTTCTCATCAAATCAGTTGGCAGAAGTGAAAAATGGCAGGTTTATTTGCAACCTCCTACTATGAAAGGAGCTGTGGTTGAAGAACAAGATTATCCTGAAATTGGGTTGAATCGGATGGAACAGGTGGATAAATCGATTGCTTCTGTAACAAACTGGTTGATAATCGGCCCTTTTTCAGGCGAAAAAGGGTTAAGCTCCATATATCCTCCTGAGAAAAATCAAGAGTTCGGATTTATGTATGCCGGTTTAAAAGGACCGGTTACTTGGACAATACCTAAAATTGATATAATAGGAAATTTGATTGATTCCAAGCCTTGGGGTACTAACTATCATTGGAATTACCATAATGGAGGTTTGGCTTGGGCTATGAAGGTTTTATCAGAGATGACCGGAAAAACGAGGTATGGTAAATATGCTGATGAGTTTTGTGATTTTCAGTTGAGAAGTGTACCTTTTATTTCATATGAAAAGAATGTATTGGGGAAAGATAATGTGCCGAACGGACTACTTACTAATACCCCATTACTCGATTTTAAATTGGCTCCGTCTCTCCCTTTTATTTATCGCTTGCGGAAGGAAGTCTCTTTTGTAAATCGGGCTGAATATCTTTCGTTTATTGATAGTATGTTGGTTTATGCTAAAGAAAAACAGATTCGTTTGCCCGGTTACAGTCTTTTTACTCGTGTGACACCTCAAAAATATACAACTTGGGTAGATGATATGTTTATGGGGATTCCTTTTTTGATTCAAGCAGCTTTATTTTCAAATACAGATGCAGATCGGGAGTATTATTTTAATGATGCTGCTGACCAAATATTAGACTTCAATAAGATTGTTTGGGATGAGACTGCTGATTTATATGTACATGCTTGTTATTCTGATAGTGATAAAAAGATGCCTCATTGGTCTCGTGCAAATGGTTGGGGAATGTGGGCTATGAGTGAAGCATTATTGTATTTGCCTGAAAATCATCCCCACTATAGGAAGATATTAAAACATTTTCGTAAACATGCCAAGTCTTTGATTCGTTATCAGAATAAACGTGGCTTTTGGCCGAATGTCGTGGATTATCCGGAATCACGTGATGAAGTTTCTGGAACAGCAATTTTTGTAATGGCTATGGCCAGAGGTGTTCGTGAAAAATGGCTGGATCGTAAGATTTATCAACCAGTAGTGGAAAAAGCTTGGAATGCAATAAAAACGCAGATTGATAGAAACGGAACTGTTTATAATATTTGTTATGGAACTATGTGTACAGACGATGTGAATTATTATATAAATCGTCCTTTTTATGAGGATGATACGCATGGTCTTTTTGCTGTTCTTTTTGCCGCAATGGAGATTCAGTTTTGGGAAGAAAACATTGGTGTCCACTAGAAAACATAGAGGTTCTTTGAAATATTTAAGATTTAATTTGTTATAAGTGATTTTATTGGAAATGGACTGGATTTAGTCTTGTGTCCAGAATCAGATTATAATATTTAAGGATCAGTTCATTTTTGTCCCTCGGCCAAAGTAAATTCAATCGTATTGTTGCTAAACTATGAATGTTTACGGATATAATATTCACGGAAACACTCTATGTATGTAAAAAAATGGTACGGTTATCTTTGAATATTGCCGTTAAGGCTTTGCGTTTAAAATAAATGCGCTAACTTTGTCGGTCGCGTGGAGTCGCAACTTGAAGATGGATGCAAAAAAGTACACAGAGATGCAAGACTTGTTCACCAGGTATCTTGCTGAGAAAAAACTACGAAAGACGGAGGAACGATATGCCATATTGGAGTGTATATGCAGTTTCCCCGGTCATTTTGATATGTGTTTGCTTCATCAGAAACTGGAGGAAATGAATTTTCATGTCAGTCGGGCTACTGTTTATAACACGGTCGATGTTTTGGTAGACAGCGGCTTAATTGTGCGCCATCAGCTGACGGCCCAGGCTGTACAGTATGAATTACGGATGCTGGCGGAGACACACTTGCATCTGATCTGTATGAAATGCGGGGCAATCAGAGAGCAGAAGGATGCAACACTGAAGAAAGATGTCGGAGCGTTGAAGATATCGCGTTTCACTCCGGAATATCATGCGCTTTACATTTATGGCTTATGTAGCAAATGTAAGTACCGGCTTCAGCGGAAGAAGTAAGAATATTAACATCTATATAATATATAAACGATGAAAGTTGACGTTCTATTAGGATTGCAGTGGGGTGACGAAGGCAAAGGAAAAGTTGTTGACGTTTTGACTCCGAATTACGATGTGATAACTCGTTTTCAGGGAGGTCCCAATGCTGGACATACTTTGGAATTTAACGGTGAAAAGTATGTATTACGTTCCATCCCTTCTGGTATTTTCCAAGGGGGTAAGGTAAACGTTATCGGTAACGGTGTCGTACTGGATCCGTTGTTGTTCCAACAGGAAGCGGAAGCGCTTGCTGCCAGCGGGCACGACCTGACCAAACAACTGTGTATCTCTAAGAAAGCTCATTTGATCTTGCCTACTCACCGTATATTGGATGCTGCTTACGAAGCTGCGAAAGGGTCAGGTAAAATCGGTACGACCGGTAAAGGTATCGGTCCGACTTATACGGATAAGATCAGCCGTAACGGTCTGCGCGTAGGCGACCTGTTGCATAATTTCGATGAAAAGTATGCAGCTGCAAAAGCAAGACATGAAGCGATTTTGCGTTCTCTGAATTATGAATATGATATTACTGAATTGGAGGCACAGTGGTTCAGGGCTTTGGATTATTTGAAACAGTTTCGTTTGATCGACAGCGAACATGTGATTAATAACTATTTGAAAGAAGGTAAGTCTGTTTTGGCCGAAGGTGCACAGGGCACGATGCTGGATATTGATTTCGGTTCTTATCCGTTTGTGACTTCTTCCAATACGATTTGTGCAGGTTGCTGTACAGGTTTGGGGGTTTCCCCGCGTAACATCGGTGAAGTGTATGGTATCTTCAAAGCTTATTGTACACGTGTCGGTAGCGGTCCGTTTCCGACAGAACTGTTTGATGAAACAGGTAGCAAGATCCGTCAGATCGGACATGAATATGGTGCTGTAACTGGGCGCGAACGCCGTTGTGGCTGGATTGACTTGGTTGCGCTGAAATATGCGATCATGATCAACGGTGTGACGAAACTGATCATGATGAAGAGCGATGTGCTGGATGGCTTCGAAACAGTAAAGGCTTGCATTGCTTATAAAGTCAATGGCGAAGAAACAACAGAGTTTCCGTTTGAAATCAATGAAGGCATCGAACCCGTATATGTGGAAATGCCGGGTTGGAATGTCGATATGACGAAAATGCAAAGTGAAGACGAATTTCCCGAAGAGTTCAATGCTTACATCTCTTTCTTGGAAGAAGAGCTGGAAGTTCCGATCAAGATTGTATCTGTCGGTCCTGACCGTGAGCAAACAATTGTCAGATATACCGAAGAATAAAACCTGAAAATAATACAAAATGGCAGAAGACCACATCCCGGAAGGATGATCTCCTGCCATTTTTATTTTTGGCAGACTTTTTGTCGTTTATGATTTAGTATAACTATTATAAATTAGAAAAATATGAGCATGTATTGGATTATATTTATCGGTTTTGCCCTTCTTAGCTGGTTGGTTTCTTCCAGACTCCAGAACAAGTTTGAAAAATATTCCAAGATTCCTATGCCGAATGGTATGACAGGAAAGGATGTGGCTGAAAAGATGTTGCATGATAACGGGATTTATGACGTAAAGGTGATTTCCACTCCCGGACATTTGACGGATCATTATAATCCGGCAAACCAGACCGTCAATCTGAGTGAATCGGTTTATTACAGTAACAGTATTGCTGCCGCAGCCGTTGCAGCTCATGAATGCGGACACGCTGTCCAGCATGCTACGGCTTATGCGCCTCTTCGGATGCGTTCGGCTTTGGTTCCGGTCGTCAGCTTTGCTTCCAACATTATGACATGGGTGCTGTTGGGTGGTATGCTGTTGATTAATACGTTTCCCCAGTTGATGCTGTTTGGTATTATTCTTTTTGCATCGACGACTTTATTCAGTTTCATTACACTACCGGTCGAGATCAATGCCAGCCAGCGGGCTTTGGTATGGTTGAGCAATGCCGGCATCACAAATGTCTATACGCATGACAAGGCTGAAGATGCTTTGCGTTCTGCTGCTTACACGTATGTAGTGGCTGCCTTGGGTTCGCTTGCTACATTATTATATTATATCATGATTTTCCTGGGGGGAAGAAGCCGGGATTAAACAGGAAGCATTACCTTTGCAGCCTAAATAATATAAATTAGTGAATCATGCAAAAGCCGTCTATCCCTAAAGGAACAAGAGATTTTTCGCCAGAAGAAATGGCGAAGCGTAATTATATATTCAATACTATCCGCGAAGTATATCATCTGTACGGATTTCAGCAGATCGAAACGCCGGCTATGGAAAACCTGTCTACGCTGATGGGCAAGTATGGAGAAGAAGGCGATAAGTTGCTTTTCAAAATATTAAATTCCGGCGATTGCTTTTCCGGAATAACGGATGAAGAACTGTCGGAGCGCAATGCCGTAAGATTCGGAATGAAAGCTTGCGAGAAGGGTTTGCGTTATGATCTGACGGTTCCTTTTGCCCGTTATGTGGTACAGCACCGTAATGATATCGCTTTCCCATTCAAGCGTTACCAGATACAGCCGGTATGGCGTGCCGATCGTCCGCAGAAAGGTCGTTACCGTGAGTTTTACCAATGTGATGGAGATGTGGTAGGTTCCGATTCGTTGGTAAATGAAGTCGAGCTGATCCAGATTATGGATGAGGTATTCCGCCGTTTCGGAATCCGTGTCTGTATCAAGATGAACAACCGTAAGATTCTTTCCGGCATTGCCGAGATAATCGGTGAAGCCGATAAGATTGTCGATATTACGGTCGCTATAGATAAACTGGATAAGATCGGTCTGGATAATGTAAATGATGAATTGCGTTCTAAAGAATTGTCTGAAGGTGCGATAGCCCGTTTGCAGCCGATCATTATGCTGAAAGGTACGAATCGTGAAAAGCTGGCTGTTTTGAAAAAGGAACTGGCAGCATCGGAAATAGCGATGAAAGGTATTGCCGAGATGGAATTTATTCTGGACCGCATCGAGAAGTTAGAGCTGACAGCTGATTTGGAACTGGATCTGACGTTGGCACGCGGTCTGAACTACTATACGGGTGCTATCTTCGAAGTGAAAGCGTTGGATGTCCAGATCGGAAGTATCACGGGGGGCGGACGCTATGACAATTTGACCGGTGTGTTTGGTATGGACGGTATGTCAGGTGTCGGAATTTCCTTCGGTGCCGATCGTATTTTCGATGTTCTAAATCAGTTGGAACTTTATCCAGTTGATTCTTTGAAGACCACGCAACTGTTGTTCGTGAATTTCGGCGAGAAGGAAGAAAACTATTTATTGCCTCTGATCTCGAAAGTGCGTGCCGCCGGTATCCGTACGGAGTTGTATCCTGAATCAGCCAAAATGAAGAAGCAGATGGGATATGCCGATACAAAAAAGATCCCGTTTGTGGCGATTGTCGGTGAAAACGAAATAAATGAAGGCAAGATCAATCTGAAAAACATGTTGACAGGCGAACAGTCTCTTGTCACATTAGAAGAACTGATCGAAAGATTCTAGCTGCAATTTCAATTTTGTGCCTTTAGGCACACCCGTTTCTACTATAAATAGACTGATAATTGAACTTCCCCATTCATTTTCTTGTTGTAATGGGGAAGTTTTTTTGTAACAGGATGGTCATCCTGTCAGATATATTTGCATTGTCTGTCTTTCTAAAATGCAAAATTGTCAGTCTTTTTCCTGACAACAGTTTTGGCACAGTATTCGCATAGACGTTTATGTGCGATAAGAAAGCACAAGATTAACGTAATATTATTAACAACTAAAAAATATACAACGATGAACATTAGACCATTAGCAGACAGAGTACTGATTAAGCCTGCTGCAGCAGAAGAAAAGACACTTGGCGGAATCATTATTCCCGATTCAGCAAAAGAAAAACCTTTAAAAGGTGAAGTTGTCGCCGTAGGTAACGGAACAAAGGATGAAGAAATGGTTGTAAAGAATGGCGACACTGTACTGTACGGCAAGTATGCAGGTACGGAAATCGAACTGGACGGTGAAAAATATCTTATCATGCGTCAGTCTGATATTTTGGCTATTATCTAAACAATTGACAATTGATAGTGGATAATTGACAATTAAGAAATATTTATACATTTATATAAAACGATAGAAATCATGGCAAAAGAAATTAAATACGATATGGATGCCCGCGACCTTCTGAAGAAAGGTGTGGATGAATTGGCTAACGCAGTAAAAGTAACACTGGGTCCGAAGGGACGTAATGTGATCATCGAAAAGAAATTCGGTGCTCCGCACATTACAAAAGACGGTGTAACGGTAGCTAAAGAAGTTGAAGTTGCTTGCCCGTTTGAAAACATGGGTGCTCAGCTGGTTAAGGAAGTTGCTTCCAAGACTAACGACAATGCCGGTGACGGTACGACAACTGCAACAGTTCTGGCACAGTCTATTATCGGTGTCGGTCTGAAGAATGTAACGGCGGGTGCCAACCCTATGGACTTGAAACGTGGTATCGACAAAGCGGTGGCTAAAGTCGTAGAAAGCATCGCTGCCCAGTCTGAAGCTGTTGGTGACCAGTTCGAAAAGATCGAGCATGTTGCCAAGATTTCTGCTAACGGTGACGAAGCTATCGGTAAACTGATCGCTGAAGCTATGCAGAGAGTAAAAACTGAAGGTGTTATCACTGTAGAAGAAGCTAAAGGCACGGAAACAACAGTAGACGTGGTAGAAGGTATGCAGTTCGACCGTGGTTATATCTCTCCGTATTTCGTAACCAACACGGAAAAGATGGAATGCGAGATGGAAAATCCGTATATCCTGATCTACGACAAGAAGATTTCTAACTTGAAAGATTTCTTGCCTATCCTTGAACCAGCTGTACAGACAGGTCGTCCTTTGTTGGTAATTGCAGAAGATGTAGATAGCGAAGCATTGACTACATTAGTAGTGAACCGTCTGCGTTCTCAATTGAAGATTTGTGCAGTGAAGGCTCCGGGCTTCGGTGATCGTCGTAAAGAAATGCTTGAAGATATTGCTATCCTGACAGGTGGTGTTGTTATCAGTGAAGAAAAAGGTTTGAAACTGGAACAGGCTACCATCGAAATGTTAGGTACTGCCGACAAGGTTACTGTTTCTAAAGACAATACAACAATCGTAAACGGTGCAGGTGACAAAGCCAACATCAAAGAACGTTGCGAACAGATCAAAGCTCAGATTGCTTCAACTAAGTCTGATTATGACCGCGAGAAATTGCAGGAACGTCTGGCTAAATTGTCAGGTGGTGTAGCTGTTCTCTATGTAGGTGCTGCTTCTGAAGTGGAAATGAAAGAAAAGAAAGACCGTGTAGATGACGCATTGCGTGCAACCCGTGCTGCTATCGAAGAAGGTATTATTCCGGGTGGTGGCGTAGCTTACATCCGTGCCATCGAATCTTTGGAAGGTCTGACGGGTGACAATGCTGATGAGACAACCGGTATCGGTATCATCAAACGCGCCATCGAGGAACCGCTTCGTGAGATTGTAGCTAATGCCGGTAAAGAAGGTGCTGTAGTTGTTCAGAAAGTACGTGAAGGGAAGGGTGACTTCGGTTACAATGCCCGTACGGATGTTTACGAAAACTTGCACGCTGCCGGTGTGGTAGATCCTGCTAAGGTTGCTCGTGTAGCTTTGGAAAATGCAGCTTCTATCGCTGGTATGTTCCTGACTACTGAATGTGTAATCGTAGAAAAGAAGGAAGATAAGCCAGAAATGCCGATGGGTGCTCCCGGAATGGGAGGCATGGGTGGAATGATGTAATTCCGGCTTTCGTAGAATGAATATAGGAGTCGCTTTCGGTTTACCGAAAGCGACTTTTTTGTTATAAACTGTTCTGAAACTTAAAAGAATCTCTTTTTGTTTCTTATCTTTGCATATCATCTATATTATAGAATATATCTGTATGGATAAAATAGTAGAACTGTCGGTTGAGAATTTTAAGGCTGTAAAGAAGGCAGATATCGCTTTGAATGGAATAACGGTTGTATCCGGTATTAATGGTTGTGTGTAGAGCTTGTCGGGATAAAGGCGAAAAGTCGGGCTTTTCCATGTGTTTTTACTTTTTGATAATTGCAAACATAAGAAAATAAAATGATTTCCACTTCAAGATAGACTATAAAATAGACAATAAAAAGGTATGACTTACCTTATTGCGATTAGCAATAATAGTAAGTCATACTTTGGGAGAGGTATTGAAGATCTTAAAAAGAGAATAACTTAAAATACCTCCCGTATATGCTTAAAGTTAGAATTGATGGTATCAATTACTTCTTGTGAGCGGCCGTTGATTAACAACTTGTACATCGACTGTGCAAAACCCACCATTTGTCCGAATTCAATTTTCGGAGGCATGGCCAGTGCATTCGGATCAGTCATGATATTGACAAGTACCGGACCATCCAGTTCGAATGCATTAAGTAAGGTAGTCAACACCTCTTCCGGATCGCTGACATTAAACCCTGCCATTCCCATCGCTTCGGCCACTTGAGCAAAGTCTGGATTCAACATATTTGTCTGCCAGTCCGGCAATCCGTCCACTTCCATTTCCAACTTCACCATTCCCAATGAACGGTTGTTGAATACGATAATTTTAATTGGTAACTTATATTGTACAACGGTTTCCAAGTCTCCTAAAGTCATAGACAAGCCACCATCTCCGCAAAGCGCCACTACCTGGCGATCCGGATAAGCTAGTGCGGCACCGATGGCTTGCGGCAAAGCATTTGCCATAGAACCATGATTGAAAGAACCCAGCATGTGGCGTTTGCCTGTCGCTTGCAGATAACGTGCTCCCCATACACAAGTCATTCCCGTATCTACTGTGAACACAGCATCGTCCGAACTTAGTTTGTCTATTTCGGACATCACATATTCGGGATGAATCTTATTTACGTCGCCTTTATCTTCCGTGTAAGCAGCCAGATCCTTCTTTACGCCTTCATATCTTTTGAGTTGTTTCAACAGGAACGAATCATCTGTCTTCGGATTCAGCATACGCAATAAAGACTGGATGCTAAGTTTGACGTCTCCGCAAAGTCCGATATCCACCTTTGCGCGGCGTCCCAAGCGTTCGGGCTTTATGTCAATCTGGGCTATCTTGATATCATCCGGCAGGAAAGTAGAATACGGAAAGTCAGTGCCGAGCATGAGAAGCACTTCGGCTTCATGCATACTGTAATAGCCTGACGGCATTCCCAACAATCCGGTCATACCCACTTCATACGGATTTTCATATTGCACCTCCATCTTTCCTTTGAAAGTATATACCACCGGAGCATTCAGCTTCTCGGAAAGCGCGATCACTTCCTCGTGAGCTCCCCGGCAACCGATGCCGCAGAAAAGAGTGATACGTGTATGTTTGTTTAGCAAGTCGGCCAATTGAGCCAAATCTTCTTCCGACGGGCAAACTTCCGGTGGGGCAGGATAGTTCCGGACTGACGAGTCGACAGCAACGGCAGAAGCCTTTGCCAAGTCACCCGGAAGCCCGATAACGGACACCCCTTTGCGGGTGACAGCCGTTTGTATGGCCGACTGGAGCATACGTGGAAATTGTGTGGGAGTAGTGGCTACTTCATTATAATAACTGCAATCGTTAAAAAGTTTGATGGTATTTGTC
>OLXN01001499.1_pt1 | contig 13595 bp, 7 predicted proteins | sample 1674021 | NCBI WGS metagenome assembly OLXN01 (sample SAMEA103958137, study PRJEB25191) | human gut metagenome | biome: human-associated habitat [ENVO:00009003]; feature: intestine environment [ENVO:2100002]; material: feces | place: Germany | collected 2013/2015
TGACCACCTCATTCTTAGGCGTACGGATACGGGTAACAAGCGGAGTTTTCTCAATAATGTTCCCTGTAGTATCATTCAACTGAATCCGATCTCCTATCTTGAACGGACGCATATAAGTAATCACCAGTCCGGCAATAATATTACCGATAACCGTACTTGATCCGAGCGAAACGATCAATCCGACAAATACCGAAATACCTTGGAACACACCGGAATCGGAGCCCGGGAGATAAGGATAAATCATCGCAATCATAAATGCGTAAAGCAGGAAACGGACGATATGGAAAGTCGGCATTGCCCAATCCGGATAGAAACCGTTGAATTTCAAACGCCCTGCTTCTATCTCACGGGCCAGATAGTGCACCAGTCGTACCAGATACCGCACTGCATACCAGATAATAATGATTGTAAACAACTTGGGAATATAATCAATAATACCCACAAAAATGCCACGAATCGGGTTCCAGATATAACCCAATATACGATAAGCCAGTCCTTCTGTTTGCGGGAAAATAATGAAAATCAGCGGAATAGTAATCAATAACTGCAATCCCATAAGAATATACCGCCCGATGCCCGCCAGAAAGACTAACAAATTAGCTTGTTTTTGGGCATCCAACAATTCATATCCTTGAATGGAAACAGGTCGTATCTTCGTATCTTTCAGACGCAAGATACGTACTTTCAGTTTACGGAAAAGCCAGTTCGTCAGGCGAAACAGGAAGTATTGCCCGACAATCACCAGAATGAAATAAAGCACACGTTTCGCCATTCTCCAAAGCCCGTGTTCGGCTTTCATATCGTGCAGTTTGGTGATAACGTTTTGTTGTCTTTCCTTCGCAAGAGAATCACGGGAAATGCCTTCCCACAAAGCATCCTGATCGGTAAGGGAAAGCAACACCTTGTTACCGTACATCAAATCGGAAACAATGTCCGAATGGTCGATCGACACGGAGTCCGGGCGGAGGTTAAAACGTCTTCCCAGTTCTTCAATTGCAGCACCGGTCATTTGCGCACGTTGCTGGGGAGTGTATCCGCCACGTTTGGTAAAAAGATAAAATAAGGTATCTCCGTCGGCTACCACGGGGATTCCTTTGGTAAACTGTCGCAAAGAATCGATACGTTGACGCTGCCGGGCGTACTTCACGGAGTCGACGGCAGCCATTTGCAGTTTCATCTGCTCCATTTCCATACGCATATTCGCCTCGTTGAGCCGGGCTGCTTCGAGGGATTTTTGCAGATTGGCCACATAGACAGAGTCTGAATCCCGGTTCAGAGGTGTGTTGTGCACGGTAGTTACACTATCACCTGCAAATATCTTCTTGACAGCTTCTCCCAACTGTGCCCGTACTCCCGTTGTTCCCAAAAGTACAATGAGCAGTAACACTAAACGTTTCATTTTATTCATTTCCATATCCTATATCCCCTGACAGTGAATTAAGGTTAATCTGTTTTTTCACTAAAACAGAGCAAACATACGGATTGTTTTTGACATATCAATTTTGAAAATGATTATCTTTGCCACCAAAAGAGAAAAAAACATGAATATACTGTTTCTTATCGGAGGATTAATCCTCATTCTTCTAGGAGCTAACGGACTCACGGACGGGGCTGCTTCAGTTGCCAAACGTCTCCGTATCCCCTCCATTGTTATCGGGCTTACTATCGTCGCGTTCGGTACTTCTGCCCCCGAACTCACCGTCAGTGTGTCTTCTGCTCTTAAAGGCAGTGCGGACATTGCCATAGGTAATGTGGTAGGAAGTAATATATTCAATACACTGATGATTGTAGGCTGCACGGCTTTATTCGCTCCGATTGTCATCACCCGGAATACACTCAAAAAAGAGATTCCGCTCTGCATTCTATCTTCTGTCGTCCTGTTGGTTTGCGCCAATGACGTCTTTCTGGATAAAGCACCGGAAAATATCCTGAACAGGGTAGACGGACTGTTATTGCTTTGTTTCTTCGCTATCTTTATGGGATATACATTTGCTATCGCTTCCAAGCCCTCCACAGGGGGACAGGAAGAACATCCCGTACCGGAAGAAGAGAACGAGATAAAATTGCTCCCCTGGTGGAAATCGGTTCTTTATATTATCGGAGGGCTGGCTGCACTAATTTACGGAGGACAATTATTTGTTAACGGGGCTACGGGTATCGCCCGCAATCTGGGCGTCAGCGAGTCAATCATCGGTCTGACACTGGTGGCCGGAGGGACTTCTCTGCCGGAACTTGCCACCTCTATCGTTGCCGCACTAAAGAAGAATCCGGAAATAGCTATCGGAAATGTAATCGGCAGTAACCTCTTCAATATCTTCTTTGTATTGGGATGCAGCGCCAGCATTACTCCCCTCCACCTTAGCGGAATCACCAACTTCGACTTGCTCACACTGGTCGGCTCGTGCATCCTGCTCTGGCTGTTCGGATTGTTCTTCGCCAAACGGACAATCACACGGATAGAAGGAAGCATTATGATACTCTGCTATGTAGCATATACCGTGGTATTGATTTATAATACATAGATAAAAAAGCTTCCGGCTGAGTTTGAAATAAAAAATGCAAAAGTATGAGTTAATGCTAAGATTGTATTTGTTCCACCAACAGAATAACTCTACCTTTGTCTAATAAAATAATACATGAGAAAACTTAATTCATTAAATCAACAATATTAATTACTTAATGGAAAATATCATGAATAGACAAAACGCTTTTACGCTACTTGCTACATTCGCACTACTTTTTTGTTTCACATTCTCCTGCAATGCCAAAGGAAAAGACAAAGCCAAACATGTTGTTCTCATCGGACTGGACGGTTGGGGAGCTTACAGCTTGCCTAAAGCAGACATGCCCAATGTCAAGAAACTAATGGAAGACGGAGCTTACACGCTCAAAAAACGCTCGGCACTTCCTTCGTCCAGTGCTATCAACTGGGCATCCATGTTTATGGGAGCCGGTCCCGAACTTCACGGATACACCGAATGGGGATCTAAAACTCCGGAACTTCCGTCACGTGTTTTAAACAAGAATGGAATCTTCCCCACTATCTTCCAATTACTGCGTGATGCCCGTCCGAAAGCAGAAATCGGCTGCCTGTATGAATGGAACGGAATCAAGTATTTAGTAGATACACTTTCTCTAAGCTATCATTATCATGTGGCCGATTACAACAAGACTCCCAAAGAGTTAGGCAATATGGCATCTGCTTACATAAAGGAGAAACATCCGACTCTTGTTGCTATCTGCTATGATAGTCCCGACCATACCGGACACACTGAAGGACATGACACTCCCGCATATTATGAGAAACTCAAGGAGTTGGATACTTATGTCGGCCAGATTGTCCAGGCCGTAAAAGATGCAGGCATCCTTGATGACACTATTTTCATATTGACTTCCGACCATGGAGGCATCAAGAAGGGTCACGGCGGCAAAACAATGCAAGAAATGGAAACAGCTTTCATCATTTCCGGTAAGAATATTAAAAAAGGACTTCGTTTTGATGATGTAAGCATGATGCAATATGATGTAGCTTCTACAATAGCTCACATTTTCAACCTCGAACAACCACAAGTCTGGATAGGTAGACCAATGAAGATTGTTTTCAAATAATCGCTTTGAGATTATATACTGGAAAGGGAAAGGAGAAGCTAATGATGTTTTGCTTCTCCTTTTATTTTTCTCTCTTTTTTTCTTTAATAGAAAAATTATCTCCAACAAAGTAAAAACTGACGGATAGGGATCTGTTTGATACCCTGATAAGAAACGCCCTCAATTTCATCCATTGTAACAACTATTTTCGGATAATTATCTTGTATGCCAACAAATTTCCAAATTCCCACTCATGTGTTTTAGAGTCAATAACTGAATATACTACCTGAACATATAATTTTTCTCCATTGCGTTCTACAACAGAATCTTCTAATTTATGAAACTCCAGAAATTTTCGGCATATGTAAGACTATATACCTTAAATTCTATATATCTACCACTCAGAAAAGTGGCTAATTCGCTCGAAAGCATAGCAACATTACTCCCGGTACAATAAGTATCGCAGGTATTTTCCGCAAACTCTTTATTGATATAGATAATATCCGTTTCAGAAAATTTTTATAATATTCCGGCTTATTCATTTTATTTCTTATAAGTAAATAGTCAGACATTAAGATAATCAATAATAAAATGAAACAAACTTTTTAGCTTTTGAAAAGCGTCGTTTTAAGCAATACAAAGCTATGCTTTACACCCTTAAAATGCCACTTTAGATTTTACAAAACAGAACGATACTCACTAATAAACATATCGGTTTCAGAATTCTGGTATTATATCAAAGAGTTTAAACCCCTATTTTTACTCATTTTTATGCTTTTTGTTAATTTTGTATTAGTATTTGATAAAATCATATTTGTCCTCCACCGCAAACTACCCTACCTTTGCTCCCAGAGTTTAACAACTAAAATCATATTCGCAATGAAAAACATTACTTATTTATTATTGTGCTGCCTACTATTTATATGCAGTTCACTTCATGCCCAACAAACGGATATTAAAGGAATAGTATCCGACTCTTCCGGCGAGCCTCTGCCCGGAGTCAGCATTAGTATAAAAGGCACAACCTTTGGAACAATCACAAATATGGACGGCCAGTTCACCATTCGTGCAAAGAAAGGAAATACCCTAATTTTTTCATTTATTGGATATCAGACAGTAGAACAAAAAGCTACAGATACCCCCATGAAAGTCACTCTACAGGAGAGTTTTGTCCAAGTAGATGAAGTAGTTGTCACTGCCTTAGGTATTAAAAAAGAGAAAAAAGCATTAGCTTACTCCGTAACGGAAGTCAAGAGCGAAGAGTTGAATCGTGTCAAGGTTTCCAATATAGCTAACAGTCTGGTAGGAAAAGTAGCAGGTGTAAATGTAGTGAAACCAGCATCCGGCGTCATGGGTTCAAGCCGTATAACAATTCGTGGTAACGGTTCTTTGAACGGTAGTAACCAACCTTTATACGTTATCGACGGCGTGCCTATGAATAACGGAAACTATGGTCAAGCCGGAGAATGGGGTGGTTTTGATGCTGGTGACGGAATTTCATCTATCAATAGTGAAGACATTGAAAGTATGAGTGTGCTGAAAGGAGGTACCGCTGCTGCATTGTACGGTTCCCGTGCAGCAAATGGTGCAATTGTCATTACTACTAAAAAAGGAACAGCAGGAAAAGTCAGAGTAGAATACAATATGTCTTATACTAAAGACTCTCCCATCCTAAAGAATAATGACCTCCAATGGGAATATGGTTGTGGTGCAAATGGGATGAATCCTGATCAACTGGCTATAGCGACAGGAGCTGGATATGGAATGACACCAGAACAGGCTATAAGCCAATTGGCTCCAACATTAGCCAAGCAAATGAGTGTAATGAGCTTCGGTAGCAAAATGGACGGATCAAATGTAACGCAATATGACGGAATTTCCCGCCCATATTCACCAACCGCAAGAAATAATTTCAAAGATTTCTACGACAATGCATGGTCAGTGACTAACAACATCGCTGTATCCGGCGGAAATGAAAAAATTCAGTTCCGTGTTGGTGCAGGTGATCAACGTTTTCATGATATGCAACCGAATTCCAAACTGGAACGTAACAATATTACATTGAATCTGACTTCTAGAATGAACGAGCACTTCTCACTAAAGGCCAATATTATGTACGTACGCGAACGTGCCAAAAACCGTCCAAACCTGGGTGATATTACCTCCAATGCAAATGCTTCTTTATGGCAACTAGCACCTAATTACGGCCTTTCTGATATGAAGATTACAAACGACGATGGTACGGAATATGAAGTAAACGCTCAAGGCTATGTAATCAATCCTTTATTTGTTGTTTACAAGAATAGTCAAAAAGATGCTAAAGACCGTATTATTGGCTCCGTCGAAGTTCAATACAACTTTACACCAAACTGGTATCTACGCGGACGTGCCGGCGGTGATATGATTAACCGTCGTGCCGAAAATGTCACCCCTTGGGGCACAGCCCGCGGAGCTGTAAAAGAAGGTAATATATCCAATAGTGCCGAATATCACGGTGAATTCAACACAGAAGCCATTGCCGGATATACCAACTCATTCAAAGACGGCCTTGTAAGTGTCGATGCATTTATTGGCTGGAACACAATGGCAAGTTGGTCAGATGCAACAAGTTCGTACGGTGACCAATTTGTTGTACCAGGATTCAACACCATTAATAATACAAAAACAAAATCCGGTGGTCATTCTACTTCTGAAAGTTACATCAACTCCCTCTTCGGACAAGCCGAAATGTCTTATAAAAGCATGATATATTTGACCTTAACAGGACGTAACGACTGGTTTTCCGCACTTTCTTACAAAGGGAAAACCTCTCCCAATCATATTTTTTATCCCTCCGTCGGATTAGGATTTATCCTTAGTGAAGCTATTCAGATGCCGTCTTGGTTCCCATACCTCAAGCTACGCGGTTCATGGGCACAGTCCGGCGGCGCCGTTGGAGCCTATCAACTGGGATTGACATACAGTTATGCGGATGCATATCGCAAATATCCTGTTGGATCCATTGACAATGGCACTATTCCGAACTTAAATTTAAAACCTCTGACTTCTATTTCGTATGAAGGAGGATTTGAAGCCAGGTTCTTTAACAATCGCTTCGGCATTGATTTCACATACTATGTACGAAATACTAAAGACGATATAGTAAACGCAGGTATATCAACCGCGTCAGGATATGGAAATGTCAAAATAAACGCGGGTAAAGTGAATAATCATGGTATTGAACTGTTACTTACCGGCACTCCAATTCTTTCATCTCACTTTCGTTGGGACACTTCCTTCAACTTCGCTTACAACAAGAGTGAAATTAAACGCATAACAGATGATGTCACCGAATTCGAACTGGCAAAGTCTCGTACTGGCCACGATAGCGACAACTGTGGCCCAGCTTGGATTTACCAGCAAGTAGGACAACCTTATGGGATTATCCGAGGCGTAACTTTCAAACGCAACGACAAAGGTGAAATCATGTACGAAAATGGACTTCCTATGAAAGGAGAAATCGAGAAATTAGGCGAAAGCGTGCATCCATATACATTAGGATTCAGCAACTCATTTGAATGTCACGGATTCACATTGAGTTTCTTACTTGATGGCAAATTCGGAGGAAAGATGTATTCTCAAACAAATGCACACATGATTATGTTCGGACGCCATGCAGACACGCTACCAGGACGCGAAGAAGGTATTATCGCTCAGGGAGTAAAAGAAGACGGTGTAACTCCAAATGATGTAAAAGTGACAGCGATGAAATATTATATGGCATTGTCAGGTATTACCGAGAACTGTATATATGACGCTTCTTTCATTAAGTTGCGCGAACTTTCTTTCGGATATAACTTCCCGACAAAATGGATCCGTAAAATAGGTTTGTCAGCCTTGTCTTTCTCAGTCGTAGGACGGAATTTGTGGAATATCTACGATAAAGTACCTTTGGTAGATCCCGAATCTTCTTTCAATATCGACAATGGACAGGGATTCGAATCTTACGGACTACCCGCCTCACGTAGCATAGGTTTTAATCTGAATGTCAAATTTTAAATAAAAATATTATGTCAGTGATCAATATAATAAAACTAATGATGGCATCCACGCTAACTTGTATGGTTTATGCCTGTGATTTCACCGAGAAAAATATAGACCCCAACAGTCCTACCTCGATAGAGCCCGGTCCTCTGTTGACCTATACTCAATTACATACGACTACCGGTGGTATTGCTAAAAACATTCAGGTAGGAACCTGCATGATGCTTGTACAGCAAGCCGCTTCCTTAAATAACGATATGCCAGGTGACAAATATTACCAGATGGAATCTTACGCCAACACCTTCTTTACCGACACTTATAGCGATCTGATAAAAAACTGGCGCGAATTGGAAGAAAAAGCCTCGTCAGATGCAAAATATTCCAATATCCTCGGTGCAACAAAAATCTGGGGCGCTTATCTGTTCCAGCGTTTGACAGATATATACGGCAATGTTCCCTATTCTGAAGCAGGATTAGGATACTATCAGCAAATCTATAAGCCGAAATATGATAATCAGGAGACCATCTATAAAGATATGATTCAGCAAGTCAAAGACGGGGTCAACCTGCTAAATGCCAATAATCCGGCAATAGACGGTGACTTATTCTACGATGGCGACATCAATAAGTGGAAAAAGTTTGGAGGTTCCTTATTACTTCGTATAGGAATGCGTCTGTCAGAAGTGGCTCCAGACCTGGCAAAACAGACAGTAGCCGACGCCGTAACTATCGGCGTAATGAGCCAACCGGAAGATATATGCCTTCTGAGACATGACGGAAGCGGGAAAAATGCATTTAAAAATCCATTGAGTTTCCGTTATCTAGATGACAACTTCATCGAAAGTGATGCAGTCAAAATTGGTAAAACATTCATGGATTATCTCAAAAAAACAAAAGATCCTCGTATTCATGTATATTGCTCTTTGAAAGACGGAAATACTGAATTTGACAAACAATTTGGTTTACCTAACGGTTACGATAGTCATACCATTGCAGACGCCCCAAGTGGAAGCTTTGTCGGCTTAGAAAATACTTCCAACTTCAATATCAATACAATTTTGAGATTGGATGCCCCTACCATCTTCCTAATGCCATCTGAGACGAAATTGTTGCTAGCCGAAGCTGTATTGAGAAACTGGACAAACGGAAACGCGGAGGTTCTTTATAAAGAAGCCATCACATCATCCATGAAAGAACAGGAGATTGCTTACGGAACGCAAGGTAAAATCACAGATGAAGAAATCGAGACTTACTTAGCCCAGAACCTACTCAGTACTGCAAACAATACGGAAAAACTGCAAATTATCGGAGAGCAATACTGGGTAGCAACTTTCATCAACGGTTACGAAAGTTATGCCAACTGGCGTCGTACCGGATACCCCAAACTTATTCCAACCAATTATTCAGGTAGTATGAGCCCAGGAGTTATCCCTACGAGACTCCCTTATCCTACCGATGAATATAGTATTAACAGAGCAAATGTAGATACTGCGAATCAGCAACAAGGAGCAGACAAAGTTACCACACATATATGGTGGGATATCGACTAACATAAGCGTGATCGGTAAATAGATATTAATAAAATTAGGGAGGTGGTGTCTTACCAAAGAAAAAGCTACCTCCCTTATATCAGATTCTGAAAATATGAAACTACATTGCATCCCCATTTTAAGTGCACTATTTACTAGTCTAGTTTGTTTCAGCAACCCTGCTACTAAAATTTCAGATAATTCGCCAAGCTCCGGCATCGTAATCAGATGGAACGATTGCGAACAAACAATAGACGGATTTGGAATAGCCCAAGCTGGCTGGGCTAAAGAACTGTTCGCTTTCAAAAACAGAAAACAAGTCATGGATAAAATGTTCGGTAACGATGGATTGCGTTTAAACATCCTAAGAGGAGAGATTTTCCCACATTATTGGGAGAATAAAGAAGATAAAGACTTCAATCTTAACGATGATATTAACATCGAGTTATGCGATTCTGATTTTAACAATAAATCCGATGATTTGTTGAGACGCGGACAATTATGGCTTACTTTAGAGGCTAAAAATAAATATCATATCAACAAATTAGTTTTTTCTACATGGAGCGCTCCTGCATGGATGAAAAGCAACGGAAAAGTATCAAACGGAAAACTCAAACCGGAGTGTTATCAGGATTTCGCTAATTATCTTGCAGCTTTTTACAAAGCTTACAAATCCAAAGGAATTACACCTTATGCCATATCACCCTCAAACGAGCCTGGTTATGCCGCCCCCTGGAATTCTTCTTTATGGACAGCAGACGAAATGGGGAAATTTATCACTTCCAATCTTGGTCCCACCTTTCAGAAAGAAAATATTCCTGCAAAAATCATATTTGGAGAGAATCCTTTATGGTCAGTAGTCATGCCTCAACTAAAGATGGTCTCATCCAAAGACTTCACAGATACAATTCTTCAGGACTATCCTGAAATCAAGAAATTCAATCTCATTGCAGCAGGACATGGCTATAGCTTATCTCCTGACATAATGCCAATAAAAGTAGATAAAGAATATCTTAAAACTCCTATCATTCCATTTGACGCAGCAGAAAAAGCGCACATACCGGTATGGATTACAGAAATAAGTGATGTAACCCCACTCGATACTTCAATTCAAGATGGACTTAAGTGGGCAGTTACATTCCACAATTATCTGACTAAGGCAAATGTAAATGCAATTATATGGTGGGGAGGAGCTATGCCGACATCCAACAATGAAAGTCTTATCATTTTGAACAAAAATAGAAAAGATTATACATTATCAAAAAGGTATGATATCTTAGGCAATTACTCTCGATATATTTCTGAAGGAAGTACACGAATACAGGTAACCCAACCTAAGAACAAAGACCTTTTAGTATCAGCATATAAAAAGAACGATAAATATATCTTAGTTGCAATCAACCTATCTGAAAAAACAATATCGACCAACATTCGCCTAGACGGAGCAAATATAAAAGGAGCATTAAAGCAATTTATTACTAATAAAGACAATAGATGGAATAAAACAAATATCGTTCCCGTAAGCAATAAATACTACAATCTGACAATACCACAATTTAGTATTGTTACATTGGTTGGAAAAGTCCACTTATAATCGCCCATTTGTAGGATCTGTTAAAAAGAAAAACCTTATGTCAAGTTATAATAAGCAAAAATTTAAACAATTCAAAGAGTTATATTTCCAGCTTCTCACTCGCAAGAATAAAGAAGATAATAGTCATTATAACGGAATCATCCAACGCTACCTATATCCTGTCATCACTGCAAAACACATTCCTTTGGAATGGCGTTATGACTTGAATCCGGAAACAAACCCTTGGCTTATGGAACGTATCGGAGTGAATGCCACCATGAATTCGGGAGCTATCAAATGGAACGGCAAATACTTGTTGGCAGTACGTGTGGAAGGGAACGACCGTAAGTCATTCTTTGCCATTGCCGAAAGTCCAAACGGAATAGATAACTTTCGTTTTTGGGAATACCCGATACAACTACCGGATACTGATCCGACAGAAACAAACGTCTACGACATGCGCCTGACAGCACATGAAGACGGCTGGATATATGGTATCTTCTGTAGCGAAAGCCTTGACCCCAACGCTGCACCGGGTGACTTATCTTCCGCCGTTGCCAAAGCAGGTATCGTCCGCACCAAAGATTTGAAGAATTGGGAACGCCTACCCAACCTGATTTCCAAAAGCCAACAACGTAATGTCGTTCTACATCCGGAATTTGTTAACGGTAAGTACGCTTTGTACACCCGTCCGCAAGATAGCTTTATTGATGCCGGAAACGGCGGAGGTATCGGTTGGGCACTCATTGATGATATGACTCATGCAGAAGTGAAAGAAGAAACTATCATCAACCACCGTCACTATCACACTATAAAAGAGGTGAAGAATGGAGAGGGACCTCATCCTATCAAAACCTCCAAGGGATGGTTACACCTCGCCCACGGTGTACGGGCTTGTGCTGCCGGACTGCGTTATGTACTCTATCTGTATATGACCTCTCTGGAAGATCCGACAAAGACAATTGCCGAACCGGGTGGATATTTGCTGGCTCCGATAGATGAAGAAAGAATAGGTGACGTATCTAATGTACTTTTCTCGAATGGCTGGATTGCGGATGAAGATGGAACAGTATATATCTATTATGCATCCTCGGATACTCGTATGCATGTAGCAACTTCCACCATTGATAGACTGATCGATTATTGTTTTCACACACCGGCAGACGGTTTACGTTCTGCTGCTTCCGTAGAAAATATTTGCAATCTCATAGAAGCTAACAAAGCCGTTACAGTAGAAACAGAACAAGTTTATCTTTAAAACAAATAATTTCGGATATATTCGAAATCGCAAACAAAAGCAAGAAAAGGCAAGAAGATTTCGTGCAGAGGCACCAGAATGACCCCGGCGGGCTGCCGGGAAGATGGGGCGGGGCTGCTTTACGGTGCCTGCCCTGCCAGAGCTTCCGGGTCTGCGCTCAGACGTGGACGGTGAGCAGAGCTACCAGGTCGGTGAGGCGGGGCACGGTCAAGTGGTGACGTTCTGTCACCGGTTCCGGGCACTGGTGCTCTGGTTCTTCATGGCTGCTGCTCCTTTTCGTGATACTGGATTTCGCGATACTCCCGGCGGCTGCCGGGGCTGGCTGTCAGAACGGCAGGCCGGTATAGTTGCGCATGGGAATGGAATCGGCGGCGGGCACCAGCATATTGAGCAGTTGCCGGTATAAAGCCGGGTTTGCTGCACGCTGGGCACGGAAGTCCTCTAGGAATTGCGCCTGTGCTGCCAGATCGGCCAAGTTTTCGTCATCCACGTTGTAGCATTGGCATTGATCCGGCCCAGCGGAGTATATCCAACATCGAACCATGAAAATACCTCCTTTCTGTTTCGTGATGTTCCCGACGTAAATGCCGGGAAGATGGGGCGGGGTTACTTTGTCCGGTGCAGCCCTGCCAAAATATCCGGTTTCGTGTTAAGCGTTCAGCTGTAAAAACGTGCTCTGCGTGGGGATCAGGTGCCGGGTGAGGGTGTCGGTGTAGCTGGCCTCCCCCTCGTAGCTGTCAACCACCCGGCGGTCTGCGGCGGCCATATCGTGATAGCTCTTTTTGCCGTAGGTGGGCGGCAGCCAGCCTTTGCGCTGTCCGGCGTAGAGGTTGAAGGACTTCAAAACGTCCGTGTTCGTAAACTCGATGTGGCAGGTGCCTTTCTTGTAAAACGTGGCGGTGAAATAGTGCAGCTGGATCTTCTGGGTCTGGCCGCTCTTTTCGGCGGCATCCAGGACGGCGCGGAGTTCGTCCCCATTGTAGGGCTTGCCGTTCGTGTCCAGGAAGTGCAGTACACGCTCGATCTGGGCAACATGGCCTGTTGCGTTGTACCGGGGGCAGAAACGCCCATCGTATGTATCAAAGGCGTTGCAGCGGAAAATCACCTTGCGGTTGATCTTGTACGCGGAGTTCGTGCACCAGCCGTTGTAATAATGCACGTTCTTGCTGTACTCGTCGTTATAATGCAGGTTCGTCCAGTCGTCGAACAGCTTTATAATTTCGTGGTCGATGCTGGAAAGAAGATTTCGTGAAATTTCTTCCCGGACGGTCAGAATGTTGTACGCGCTGAAGTCATAGCCTTCAAGCTCTTTGATTCGCTTCTGGTAATCCTGCTGCATTTCGTAGGTCATCGCATCGAACAGCTGCGGCATTTCAAACAGCTGTTTCCAGTACATCCCGCGCAGTTCCCGGATAGCGTCGTTATAAGATTTCGTGAAAGCCATCACAGGGTTTTCTTTCTTACCAGCGCCGGCAGAGGAAAACAACGACTTGATTCCGTTGTACTCTTCATAGATCCGGCGCACACCCTCTGCGGCGGCGTTGTACCGCTCAATGGCTGCCGTGATGGGGTCGGAAGATACCAGGGCGGCAAACTCCGGGTTTTCTTTCAAACGCTCTGCGGT
>OLXN01001501.1_pt1 | contig 13588 bp, 12 predicted proteins | sample 1674021 | NCBI WGS metagenome assembly OLXN01 (sample SAMEA103958137, study PRJEB25191) | human gut metagenome | biome: human-associated habitat [ENVO:00009003]; feature: intestine environment [ENVO:2100002]; material: feces | place: Germany | collected 2013/2015
TCCCCGTAGGCTTTTCGGCGGGTTGCCCTGTGGCAACACTTCGCCCATGCTTGCTCTTCTTACGCGACCTTTGTGACGCTAATGACGCTGATGACGCTGTTTGTGAGATATCCCATTTGAAAAGCTGGGTTATGTCAATATCAGCGTCATTAGCGTCATCTGCGTCATTTCCGTCATGGGAGAACTTCATCTGCCGCGCCTGCGAGGTGCGGTGGGTTTCATAGCGGATACCTCTTGGGGTGAACACGGTATCGAAGTGTTCCACGATTTTCCGGGTCAGCTGGTGGGGCAAAACGCCCTCAACATCGGCTGCAGAAAGCAATTCGGTAGCCGTGCCTTGCCAAATGCCAACACGGTCAATGTAATCTGCCACTTTCCAAAGGTAACTCGGCACAGCCTTAGCGACAATTTGTTCGGTGCTTTCTTCCTCGTCCAGAATCCAAACGCAGTTTTCTTCGTGCAGACGCAGTGTTTTGTTGTCCATATCGCGCCCGGTCACCAAAATGCTGGCGGTCTGGCTCATGCGTTTGCGCTGCATGACCCAGCTGGTATCGGACGCACCCATCAGACCATTTGAACCTGCAATCTGCTGGAACGGATCGTCTGCGGCTTGTTTGCGCAGATGGTGGATCAGCAAAATGCAGACATTGTACTTGTCCGCCAATACCTTCAACGCGCTGATTTCCTTGTAATCACTGGCATACATGCTGTTGTTCTGGTCGCTGGAACGAACCTTTTGCAAGGTATCAATGACGATCAGCCCGGTGTCCGGGTGCTGATAGAGGAAACTTGTAAGCTGTTCCTCCAGCCCCTGCCCGATGCTGCTGCATTCCGTCTGCATGACCAGCCGTTCGGGGGCTTCTTCGCTGCCCACAAGCTGGAGAAGGCGCTTCTGCAGGCGGTTGAAGGCGTCCTCCAGCGATAGATAAAGCACGGTGTGCGGCTCTATTTCGCGTCCCCACATAGGCTTGCCCTGCGCGACCTGCAAGCACAGCCACAAGGTCAGCCAGCTTTTGCCCGCTTTGCTGGGGCCAGCAAACAGCGCCAGCCCTGCCGGAAGCAAATCAGGGATGATCCACTTGACCGGCGGCAGCGGCGTGGAGAGGAGTTCTTCGGCGGAGATCGTTTTCGGAAGTTTTTCATAATTCATTCGCATCGTCCTTTCTGTTTTGGTATATATCTATTATCTCATACTATCGTCTTTTTGTGTGTAGTAAGTTTTATTCTCCAGTGTTAAGTTGTACGGCTCACGCCGCCCCACAGCCCCACAAACGCGCCAAACGGCGGGTGTTCTGGCTGTTTCGTATCCGTGTGCTGCGTGTGGCATCTGCCCCACACAGGGCGGATTTGGGCGGTTACTGCAAGTGAATCAGAACTGATTCACTTGTATGCCCTGTTCTCTGAAAAGTGAATCAAATCTGATTCACTCCCAATAAATTTTCCGAAAGTATACTGTTCTGATTCACTACGTTTACTGGGCTTGAAAAAGTGAATCCGTTCGGTACACTTTCGGGATAACATTTCGATTCACAGCTGCATTTGCCCACCTTGCCCCAGCTGTGGGGACGATTCGCAAGGCTGCCGTTCGGCTGCAACGGCATCATGGGTATTTTTACCCCAGCCAGGTTCTCTGCCTGCCGCCCTCATTGTGTGAACTGTGACTGGACGGAAGTATCTTTGCGACCACATCTGTCATTGCGCTCCACTCCGCCACGGGGTGTTTATCAGAGATTGAATCGCTCGTGCCCGGTGGCAGTCATGGCGCGTACTCTGTCTGCGCTGCCGTACTCGTAAGTTGACGGCAATATGGTGAATGTACCTTGCTTGTCGGATATGCAGTTTTCAAGGTGCCGAATCTATTTGAGACGGGGAGGTGCTCTTGCCAAAAGCAAGATTTTCTCCTACGCGCTCACGCGGGTCTGACCGCACGGACTTTTCAGAACATAATTGATCACATTGATTTTGGGGATTTTGTAAGCGTTTGCCAGTCGGATGCAGCTGATTTCGCCCTCTCCCAGCAGGTCATAGGCCGCATGGCGGCTGATGCCCAGCATGGTTTGCAGATCCTTGACCGTTACAATGTCCGGGTACTCCGCAAACATGAGCTTGTACATTTCTCTGATTTCTTTACAATCCATTCGATCACCATCCTTAAATTTTGGCTTTCGCATATTTGCGATGCGAATACAGGATACTGCGCTTTTATGTTATGGTGTGGTACAATAAGGAAAATCCTGCAAAGAGAGTGAACGAAATGAACATCGGAGAGAAAATCAAGCGCATCCGCCAGCACCGCCGCATGACCCAGAAAGAGTTGGGCGAGTTGGTCGACCTCAGCGCAAACCGCATTGCACAGTACGAGATGGGGTACCGCGTACCAAAAAAGCCCCTGCTAAATCAGATAGCAGAGGCTTTGCGTGTTTCCCCGTTGGCGCTTTCCGATGGCGGAAACGGTCCGGCGAATGATATTCTGGAGCAGCTTTTCTGGCTGGACGAGGAGCAGCCCGGCGTTATCAAGCTGGTGCCCACCGAGCGCGGCACAGCGCGGTATAATGCCAACCCAAACCTTGCGCTGCACTATGATGACAACGATAGCTGGCCGCCGCGCTCCCCCGTGGCGATGTGGTTTGATGATACGATTCTGGATGATTTTCTGAAGGATTGGGCTGCGGTTCAGAAGAAGTTGTATGCGGGGGAGATCACACAGGCAGAGTACTTTGAGTGGAAGATTATGTGGCCACGTTGAAGTCTGATTCTCTAAAAGGAACTTTAAAGCTGTAACATAAGACATACCCTTTGTACTTACCTATGATTGCTTCTATTTACTATGTAGAAAGTTTTGCACGAAGTAGTGAGACATCTCTTCCGTAGTTTGGAATCTTAAAGTTATTTAAAATATAATTTTCTGTTTCCGGACTCCAGTATATTTTCAAGTCCTTCTTTGCCCGGGTTATTGCAGTATAGAAAATGTTGTGATTGATACGTTCTTCAACATCTTTCGTGACAACAATTTTTACTGAATCGTATTCTAGTCCTTGGGCTTTATGTATTGATACCGCATATGCAACTTGAAACGGAACAGTAGCTTCTATGGAATCATTATCTTCATCAGTACTTTTGTATTTGTCAACATAAAACCGTATGATAGTATGACCAGACTCCGATTCGCAGACAATTTCAAAATCGTAGCCGGCGGCATCGAATTCATTTATCGATATTTCGAGTTCAACTTCAAACCATATTTTGTCATCGTCCAAGACGATTGAAACAATTTTCCCTTTCATATTATTATAGATAAGGGGAGAAAATCTGTTCGATTCATTAAATAATATTGGGTCTCCTGCTTTGTAAATACCGATTCCCCACCTAATTGCAGGTGATGGATTGTTGAATTGTAATAGTCGATTTATATTATTTATCCCATACAGTCCATCGTAATTCAGACAAAGAACAATTTGGTCATCTGTTGTGTGTTCAAGAATCGACGTGTCGATTCTCGAAGAAAACCCGAATTTGACAAGCGCTTCAAGAATAGAGTTATCAAGCGTACGGACACGATTCCATACTTGTAGCAAGTTGGCATCTGTACTTCTAAACGGAGTGACCAGTTCGGAAATTGCAGAACCCGGAATAAACGCTTTTGCAATTTCAAACCAGTTTCCAAAGCGAATCGATTCGATTTGATATACATCTCCAACCAAGACTAATAGTTTAAACGAAACCTGTTCGAGAAGTTTTCGCATGTCAGCGTTACTCACAGTACTACACTCGTCTATAAATAGTATATCACAATCCTCTCTATTGCGGGAATCACACACGATTTTCGAAATTGTCTTAAACTCGCTTTTATCAACGATTACACGTCGTCGCATATTATCCACAGCTGGATTAGTATGCGCCACATAAAGTTTTCGCTTTTGCGCGAAAAAATTCGAGATGTGATTTAACATCGTGGACTTTCCGGTTCCCGCCGCACCGTATATAAAAGCCACCCGTGATGCAGAAAACATCTCGCAAAGAGCTGTTTTCTTTTCTTCTGAATCGATTTGGTACGCTGATTTCTCAAGCCATGACTCAACAGAATTGGTATAATTTCCAATTCCTTCTTTTGAAAGCTCTGTTAACGCCTCTATAATAGCTTTGCAGTCATTCACATATTCAGTCAAACACAAATGTCCGTGAAAAATTTGAAGCTCCTGATTTTTATGCTTATAATACAACCGACTATTATAATATGCGACCAAGTTTGGAATATTATCAAACTGTGTTATTTCATCCAATGGAGTGAACAGTTGTCGGTTTATTTCCGCCTGATTACGTACGAACCTGGCCAAAAGTTCATCCTCGTGACCGTCCATCGGTATGCACTCAAATAAAGTTGAAACCGCCGGATTATGATGACATAGCGAGAAACAAAAGGGCATTTTATCAAAAGGAATGCATCCATACCTTAGATATAAATTCGAAAGAAGGGTACAACTTTGCGCGTCAGATTGCTCTTTTATGATTTTATTGTTAAGGGTGTAAAGAAGATAGCGAAGAGTGTTTGCTCCTTTAGCTTGCTGCCTTACTAGGGTGGCACAATTCTTCAACACATCGAAAATATACGGAACTTTTGCACGCTGAAAAACCACACTGTATGCAAAAGTATATACATTTTCATCTTCTACAATATCTAATAAAGTCATCCCATATTCAGTCATAAAGCGCATTAACATTTGGTATTCTACCGAACTACTATCTACTTTACGTCCTTCTCCTAACACTTGTGACAAACGCGTAAGTTCGCAGGGTCTGATTGAAACAGACCAACTATCGATTACTAGAATGTTCATAGTCATTCCCAAAACGCTCACAATGTCACTATGTATAGACATTCTCACTGAATAGTTATCCATTATGTTGTGCTTTGTAAATGCAATCACTCGCTCAAACTTACTGCTTCGTTCACTCGCCGTACTAAAAGTCACTTCGTAATAAATATGCTGATTCACAAAAAATGGTTTAACTTTTTGGATATAGTATCTCTCGGTAAAATTAACACTACTGCTATAGGAGCTTCGATTTTCAATCCGTTCAACTATTTGTTTATAATAATCAGACAGTTCAGTATCAGTATCTAATGGAAAATCTGATAAATTCTGTAGTACTTCTAATCCATATGTGTCATGCAGAAAGTTTTTGATCAATAGCAAATGAGTATAGTATTTAAGCATCAACCGCTCGGAACCGCCCTCATCCAAAGTATAATGGGATGCTGATTTTTGTAACATCTCATGGAAAACGGTTATGAATTTTGTATCGCGGTTACACTTTAAACTCTTGATTGCTTTTTTCTTCTGCTCGTAATCGTTTGGGTCGATATCACTCCCATTCGCGTATATTTTTTCTGCAATATATTCGACAAAGTTTCTTAGATGAGCCAAAATGTCTGCTGATAGCAATCCTCGTTCTGACACCTCAAATTTTGCTATATTCTTGCAAATAATTCTGTCTACATTAGTAATTGCCTGATCAATATTCAACAACCTTGTCACCTCCATTGTCACAAAGTGCAGTTTCTTTTTCGTCTATCAAAAGTTCTCGTTGAACTTCAACTATTTCTTCGATACTAGCGATACAACTATCAAGATTCTTTAAGACCTCCTTTTCCCAGAAATGAACCGGCACCCAGTCCCGTGCTTGCAAGTCCTTATCGTTTCTTATATCGCGGGCGATATTCTCTTCAATTTTTTCTACCCAATACTCTCGATTGTGCTTGAGCTTTTTCTTGCGTTCATCCCAATTTTGTCCATGCCAAAACTCGCCATCAATAAATATTGCAATATGATATTTTTGAACAGCAATATCAGGAGACCCAGGCAAAGATTTGTCATTACGTTTATAGCGAAGACCTTTATGCCAAAGGGCTTTGGCTAACAAAGTTTCCGCCTTTCCTTGTTTTAAATGTACACAAGACATACGCCTCGATATTTCCGGCGTAGTATCATACGATTTTGGATGTTTCATATTTTACACGTTTGGAACTTCCACAAAAGATATTTCTTGGCCATTAAAAGAGTATTTAATAAGTTTTATATCCATCCACGTTTGGGGCTGAGAGTTTCGATAACCCAAATTATAATTTCGGATACCTGTCTCCCGGCAGTTCCTTTTAAAATCTTCATCGAACCCATTTGCGATGATATAGGCTGTCACCATAGGATAGATATTATTCGCATATTTTCTTGTGACCCAGTCAACATACTTCATCACCTGCTGAACCACATTGGAATCCTTTTTGCCAAGGCAATCTTTTTTAATTTCTACCACAAGGTATTTATCAATGCAAAAAGGAACGGGGATATTGCTTTCTTCATTCCATACAGATTTCCGATACCCAAAAATATCGATCCATTCCATATACTTAATGGGTTTAAATGGCGATGCAGACACCTGATGACATACATAGTCCCATCGTTGCAGACTATCGGCGTCTTTTATAAGGCAATTCTCTTTAGAAAGTCTTTCTATTGCAGCAGCCTCTACCATTTGTTCACTACATATTCCATCCTTATTCACTATTGGATATGTTTGCAAAATCGACTTTGCTGTCAGGAAATATTGCTTTTCCTTTGATACTTTTTCGTATACCCTACGATGAATTTGATCATCAAAGACTATTGTTTTTGATGAACCTGTCTGTCTTCTAATCAATGCTGCTAACGCGAAGGATTCTTCATCGTCCATTTTGATAAACGAGCGCCCATCAACAACACGCAACGACTTGAATGCGTTTGGATACGATGTGAGCGCCTCATCCATATCTACCGATGCATTATATGTTTCTATTACAGGTTTAAAGAAGCATACGCATCGGTTGTCCGGTGTGATATCGGGGAAGAGTTTTACATCTTCAATTTGATTTTCAGAATAAGCTTCTGGTTTGTTTGCGCCGATATAACCCCAGTATTTGCAATCATTTCCAACATTTACAAGTTTTCCCATTCCATGTATTTCGCGGTCGAAGAAAAAGAAAACATAATCGTTTTCTTTCATCCCCAAATAGTCTGTGAAAGTGGATTCTTTAGCCTTTGACTTGGACCAATTTCCAGATTTCAAGGTGTTCTCCAAGTGCATTCGTGTGCTATATATCCCCGTCGAGAAAACCTCGTTATATATGGCATTTGCATTTTTTATCACTTTACCGTTGGCATCCTCTATTTTTCCAAGTAAAAAAAGATATCCTGCCATTTACAATTCCTCCGAATGGGTCACTTTTTCAATGTACGTATTGTTCAACCAAAAGCACTGCTTAGTCATATAACCACCATCTGGCAACTGCGCCACATCACTTGCATTCTGTCCATGAGGACGAACATGGGACACACTATTCTCTGATTTTTTTGGCAAGTCGCTATGACAGTATCCTTTATCGTCTTTAATGATACGAACACCTTCGCAAAGTGTATTTACTGTCTTTTGCCAAACATCATGGACTTCTTCCAAGTCTTCAACTGGGATATTCCAAAATTGGATACGTTGGAAAGCGCTATCACCATCCGGCGTCTTCTTGAAAATGATGAATAGAAACTTAGTCGGTGCCAACTGCTCATACAGAGTAGATGTTTCCCATTCTTCATTGACAATAGTACAGAAGTCGATTGCTGGAAACGACATACTCTCTTTTATTTTTCCATTTGAGCTAACCATGATCGTTTTGGGAACGATGGATGCCTTACGAAATTCGTCTGTATGAGCAACATTTCCCTTTATCCCCAACATCGCTGCAAACAATAATGCGTTTGCATTTTTGGCATTAGGAGATACATTGAATTTCCGCAGTAAATCAGTTCGACTCATCCCCAAATACGGCTTCACTATTTTACTGATTTGAGCTTCAAATGTGTTTTTACGGAGAGATTCCGGGTCACGAATAATGTGTTCATTGGGTACGCCACCGAAAACGCGTTCTCGCAGCATCTGCGTCATATAACTTTGCTTTAGAGAATACGCCCTCTTCATTGCTGGGATATCACTGAATGGCTGCTGGCGAGTATCCTTTGCGTTTCTTCCTTTTGGACAAGCCGCTAAATACATCGTGTCACCCTCGCTGATTTCATGCGCATGACCAGACTTGATTTTATCCATCAATATCTTCCAGTCATTGCGAATGACCTGAAGGTCCTCTTCCGGGAAATCAAAGATAAACGCATCCGCGGTACGCAAATCCCTTTTATCTACACCAGTTTCATATTGATAGGGCATTAAAAGCATACAAGCACATTTTTGCCAAAATGCACTCTGCTCAAAAGGAACTTTATACTCTTCCATATAGTTAAGCATATCACAAACAAGCCGTTCCTTTGCACGGATCCCTTTTGCAGTTTTTTCAAAAGGAGTCACTTTCAGCTCTACACCTGCTTCTTCAAAATCCGGCGTGGGGTCACTGTTCGGACGATATCCGAACCAACTCTCTTCGATAACATTGCCGGCAGCACCTTTTCCTGTGGATAACCGACCTGTCTTATCGATTTCGCCAAAAGTCTTACCAACGGCCTCCTGTGCACGCCTTAGTACATCTTCTTTTGTTTTGTATGTGTTGGACATTTTGACACCTCCGAAAAAAGTACTTGATCTTTTTGCTGTTTTCTGGTATAATGTGCAAGGTTACTTACAATGCCGCAAAAATGCTTGATCTTTTGCGTGCATTATGGTATACTTAATTATAATTATATCATAAGTCGAGGTGTTATAAAAGTGGCTGCAGATGCTCCGATTCGTGTTGTAGAGCTATTTGCTGGCGTTGGGGGATTCAGAGTCGGTCTTGAACGCAGCTCTTCTAGGTTTCAAACAGTATGGGCAAACCAATGGGAACCCGGTCAGGCCGGGCAATGGGCTTACAAATGCTACACCCGGAATTTTGGCGAAAAGTCTTTTTGTTCTAACGAAGATATCGCTGCTGTTATTGACCAAGTGCCTAAGCATGATTTACTGGTCGGCGGTTTTCCCTGCCAAGATTATTCCGTAGCAAGTACCGGCGCAAAAGGTATCGAGGGAAAAAAAGGGGTTCTGTGGTGGTCTATTCACAAAATCATACAAAGGCATCATCCGAAGTATGTTTTACTCGAAAATGTTGATAGATTGCTAAAATCGCCGACAGCACAACGCGGAAGGGATTTCGGCATCATTTTGAAATGCTTGCAGGAAGAGGGCTACGGTGTTGAATGGCGTGTCATCAATGCAGCAGAATATGGTTGTGTCCAGCGCCGTAGGAGAACTTTCATTTTCGCTTTTAAAAATACGACTAAACAATATAAAAGGCTGTTAAAGGATTCCATTTCAAAATCGGATTTGAATTGGCTTGTAGAAAAAGGATTCTTTGCAAGAGCATTTCCTCTTGAAAAAGAAATAGCAGACAAAACAAAAACCACATACACAGATTTGAATGAATTCAAAGATACAGTAGAAGTTACCAAACGGTTTAAGACCACCTTTTATAATAGCGGTGTAATGCTTGATGGTCATGTTTTTTCGGCAGAAACGACACCGCATGGAGAGCCTGCGCAAAAATTGAGTTCCATTGTTGTTGATGGTGATATCGATGATAAATACTTTCTTTCTTCTGAAGAACTTCCCAAATGGGAATACATGAAAGGCGCAAAAACGATAGACCGCGTATCGAAAACCGGTTTTGCATACAAATTCTCTGAAGGTCCCATTGCTTTTCCGGACCCCCTTGATAGACCAGGTCGCACGATGCTTACTAGTGAGGGAACAAAAAACCGAAGTTCCCATGTTATCGAAGACCCGCATACGAAAAAGCTTCGTCGCCTAATGCCTGAAGAATGTGAACGCATGAATGGATTCGACACGGGCTGGACTGATACGGGAATGCCCGAAAGACAACGGTATTTTATTATGGGCAATGCATTGGTCGTTCCTCTCATCACACGAATGGGGAATCAATTGCTGAATATTTTATAAACAAAAACCAAGGTCAGCTATGCGGGCCTTGGTTTTTGTGTCTTTTGAGGTGGTCGTATGGAAAAGCCTATTCGTGTTGTAGAGCTTTTTGCTGGAGTAGGCGGGTTTCGTCTTGGACTAGAACAAGCATCCTCACGCTTTCAGACTGTCTGGGCAAATCAGTGGGAACCATCTATGAAAAAGCAATTTGCCTATGAATGCTACGTAAAACATTTTGGTGCAAAAAAAGAGTATGTCTGCGCTGATATAAAGAATGCCAAGTCTCAAATTCCATCCCATGATCTTCTGGTTGGAGGATTTCCCTGCCAAGACTACTCGATTGCAAAAAGAAATCCACAAGGTATCGAGGGAAAAAAGGGAATCTTATGGTGGGAAATAGATTCGATCCTCTACGAGCATCGCCCCGCCTATGTGTTACTTGAGAATGTAGACCGCCTTATAGTTTCACCCGCATGGCAACGAGGACGCGACTTTTCCATCATGCTTCGGTGCTTTTACGAAAAAGGCTACGCAGTCGAGTGGCGAGTTATAAATGCGGCCGACTATGGCTTTCCGCAACGACGTCGCCGCACCTTTATCTTTGCATATCATAATGATACGCAACTATTTCGGAATGCAGCAGACGATATTTGCATTCGTGGCTTAAAGGGAGCACACAAGCAGGTCACGCGCGATGGCTTTTTCGCACCGATATTTCCACTTTCTTCACATAGTCAGACCTATACCGAGGGATGGCTTGATGAATTTGCATTTTTTGATATGCAAGAGCTTTCGGATTCTCAAAGAAGCCGATTTTACAATACAGGTTTAATGGTAAACGGCAGATACTATTCCGTAGAAGGAATCCCCGCACGCAGAGTCCCAACTTCGATTGGATGTATTATAGAAGATGGTGTAATAGATGAGCAGTATTATCTTACAGAAAGTACTATGCCGCGTTGGCGTTATGTAAAAGGAGCCAAACAAGAGTTACGCCATCGGACAGATGGAACGCGCTACGTCTTTTCTGAAGGAGCAGTTCCGTTTCCCGACCCCCTAGACCGTCCAGGCAGAACGATGCTAACAAGCGAGGGTAGCTTGAATCGCAGTTCCCATGTTATTCTAGACCCCACAAGCAATCGGTTACGAACTTTAACTCCTATTGAATGTGAAAGATTAAATGGTTTTCCTGATAATTGGACAGCAGGAATGCCAAGTAGAATGCGGTATTTTACTATGGGGAATGCATTGGTGGTACCAATCATTTCTGACATAGGAAAACATATATTGCAATTCACTTTATGATAATCTACTCCTATATAAAGAATGGAAGATGAACCTATCAAAGCATTTTACGCTCTGCATGACTGGATTCAAAAATATAGCAGTATTTGGGAAAAGGTAGGAACCGTTTTAATGGGAAATAGAATTTTTGACAAAAAGCACGTTATAATTTCAAGGATTCAAGAAGAAAATCTTAACTCGTTTTTATTGAATCTTGATATTGGAGAAGATGACCGACCATATTACCCACTATACCAGTAGGTGATTGTATGCAAACAAATGATTAGCCTCTTACAGATTTAATGAAAGCAGTAGCTGAGGGAAAAGCACAGTTACCGGATTTTCAACGTAGCTGGGTATGGGATGATAATAGAATCAAAGCCCTGATTCTCAGTGTCATTCACAATTATCCTGTCGGAGCTGCCATGTTTCTGTCCTATGAAAACGAAAGTGTTCGCTTTAAACATAAACCAATAGAAGGGTCACCTGACCAAAACAAAGACGTGGTTCCTGACGAACTGATTTTAGACGGACAGCAACGCCTTACTTCTCTCTATATGGGTATCGATATTCCTGACGAGCAGATTGATGACTTCGGGGACAAGGATTATATTCTGGAGCGGATTGTCAAGGAACACAATATCCAGTTCAATACCCACAAACAGCTTCTGCTAAAAGCGCAGTACGAATTCTACGTCCGTTCAGATTTCGAAAAAGCATTTTCGATGATTTTTCGCAAAAGATACGTAGCACCCATACTCCAATTGCGCAAAAATAAGGCAAGAGAAAAATCGTTTTAAGAAATTTAGGAGCGCAAGAATCGCAACAAGCAAACTTTTCTCACGCAAATTCATTGACATTTATAATCTCAGCAGCTATACTATTATTATAAGACGAAAGGAGATTTGAAAATGGATTTAAGTGGATTTGCTCCTTTTGATTTCACAGAAGGTGTTCCATACTTTTCGATTACCCAGAACGGTCTTACGTTCAACAAGGCGGTCACCTTGAAGATGAAATCTCCGTCCTACGTACGCCTTCTTATCAACGAAAGCACTCGTCAAATCATATTACAGGCCTGCCCAGAGAATGCGCCTAAAGCGGTTGCTTTTTATCGGATGAAGAAAAACGGAGTTCTTTCTGTTCGTTGGAACTCTCAAGATTTGGTATCAACGTTCAAGAGGTTGCTGAATTCCGATTTATCTCATGGGTATCGTGTAGACGGCGAACTTATCGAGGATGGTCTAATGCTGTTTGATTTGAACAGCGCTAAACCTTTGGTTTAACAGCTAATTTTAGTTGTTAAATATAAAAAACACCCGTCAGATCGGCGTCAACCAATCTGACAGGTATTGCTTGATGAGTTGGAATAAAATCTCCAACTAGGATTGTTAGCACTTTCTAGTTTACCCGGTTATTCCAACTTTTTCAAGCAAATTCCGGATTTGCCTTAAACTTGCTTTGTCTTTGTTTAATACTTTTCCGAGATTTGTGTAAAGGAGGAATTCACATGGAATTTATTCAACAAAATAGCAATGTTGAATTCGTGTATACTGCTTACATTACTTTGCGTAATGGCCGTAGGCTTTATGCGCGGGAATGCGGCAAAAAGGCGTTTGTGATTCCTGTTGACCGTAGTGATTTAGAGCGCAAATAAGAATTACTTAATTATTAGGAGCGTTGGGTGGAGATTCGCTCCTTTCTGTTTTTGAAAGGACAATCATTATGAACTCAAAAAAATCATCTTCTTCCATGACCTCTCTTGCATCCGCCTCCCTACGGAACAAGAGTACTTCCAAAATTCAAAAGCAACTCGCAGCGAGCGTTCTATCCCAAGCGAATGCTTCTCATCAGACGGGCAAAGCAATGGAGACGATTGCTTCCTCGGTTCTCAATAGTGAAAAGTATTCAAATGCAACAAAAAGCTTCGCGGGTAGTGTTTTAGCCCAGTCAGATAAGCAGCGTTAACGCCAATAAAAGATACAAATTGCAATGCGATTTGTATCTTTTTGCTTTTTATCAAGTAGAAAATACGTGTTTCACTTGGTAGCCCTTTCTCGCCTTCTTTTTGCTTTGCTCATGTACTACGCTTGCTTTTCTCTATACAAATTTTGTGTGGCTAACACATTTGTTTAATAATCTGCACCCACTGGTGATTTCCTGCCATCCGTCCATTGTTTTTTTTCAATAATCAGCAGCGGATCATAGAAAGGAACGTCCATCTCCCGAAGAATGTCTTTCAGACCGGCTCGGCTGGCGGGCAGGCATCTTTCTTTCAAAAATTCTTCAAAATCTGCCCAGGACGGATTTTCTACAACGCCAAACGCCCGCAAAGGGATTCGGTCGGTGTAGTTCTTCA
>OLXN01001507.1_pt1 | contig 13526 bp, 10 predicted proteins | sample 1674021 | NCBI WGS metagenome assembly OLXN01 (sample SAMEA103958137, study PRJEB25191) | human gut metagenome | biome: human-associated habitat [ENVO:00009003]; feature: intestine environment [ENVO:2100002]; material: feces | place: Germany | collected 2013/2015
TTATTCTTGCCGGTTACACTCAGGAGATGAAAGAATTCATAGACTCAAATCCCGGACTACAATCGCGCTTCAACCGCTACATTGAGTTTAAGGACTATTCAGAAGAAGAACTATTACAGATATACCTTGGTAATTTGAAAAAGTATGAATATGTAATCACCGACGGAGCCATAGAGAAAATGAAACGGGTGATTAATAAAGCTATTATCAATAAAGACCACAATTTTGGAAATGCCCGTTGGGTTCGCAACATTTTTGAAAAAACATTGGAAATTCAAGCGAACCGTTTAGCAACGGACGGAAACATATCAAATGAATCGTTGACTACTATTACAGAAGATGATATAATTGAAAACGATTGAAACTTTTCACTAAACCCAAAAATCGAAAGCGGGCATTTGATTCTGTATCACATAAAAGAATCACCCTAATATAAATTTATTCTCAGTCGGCTTATAACAAGGCAAAAGAGTTGACGCAATAGATATCGGAAGAAATGAACCAGCCCTATTTCTTTTTCTTTCGATACCGCAAAGGTATTATATCACAAGGGATTGAAATGACGTACTTTGTCCCAGATTAACTTACTTTGTCTTACTTTCATCTAAAATGTATTTACTTTCATCTAGAATGATTTTACTTATGCACCGGACGATTTATCGTATATTTGGGATACGATAAGTATCTCAATAAGCCATGAGTCTCTTGATAGCAAGTGCTGATTAGCTATAATGAAATCGGGATTAGCTATAATGAAATTGAGATTAGCTATAATGAAAATAAAAGCAGCTATAGTGGGATTCCGTGCTATACATAGCATAGAAAGATAAACTGGCTGTGAGTTTTCTTTTTAATAGTGTACACGCGCGCAGACGCGAAAGAATATTCTTTTTATATGAAAAAAGCGTGTTATTGAGGTGGAGGGGGACCACCTCAATTACGCGCTTTTTCTAATATAATTAATTATATAAAGAAAATAAATATCATAAGTAAATGATAAAGACAAAACAAATGAGCCTTTGCATCTTTTTAAAACAACATTTAGCTGGCTCATTACTAAAAAAACAGATGAAGTCTACATTGGAAGAGACATTAATATCGTTTTTATCTGTTTTTTAAATACAGAAAGCACACCACGTTTTCTTCGTTAGCTTAAAAATTGATTTTTAATGGACAAACTTATTTTGTTCTACGAAATTGGGGTAATTTCGATTAGTAAGTATTATCTTTGCAAACTACAATGAGCAGCCCGGCAACAAATACTCTTTATTTATCCGGACATTGTTGCCAAATCGTTGTTCATTTGTATAAATCATTGATAATAAAAGAAATAATAGATTAATATGGCATTGCAATGTGGTATTGTTGGACTACCGAACGTGGGTAAGTCGACACTTTTCAACTGTTTGTCGAATGCGAAAGCACAGGCGGCAAATTTCCCTTTCTGTACAATTGAACCCAATGTAGGTGTAATCACTGTTCCTGACGAACGTCTGAACGCACTCGCTGAATTGGTGCACCCCCAACGAATTGTTCCTACAACTGTAGAAATCGTAGATATCGCCGGACTGGTGAAAGGCGCAAGCAAAGGTGAAGGACTAGGAAACAAGTTCCTTGCCAATATCCGTGAAACAGACGCAATTATCCACGTACTCCGTTGCTTCGATGACGACAATGTGACACACGTAGACGGAAGCGTAAATCCCGTCCGCGACAAAGAAATCATTGACTACGAACTTCAATTGAAAGACCTGGAAACCATCGAAAGCCGTATCCAGAAAGTACAGAAACAAGCACAGACGGGCGGAGACAAAGCTGCAAAGTTAGCTTACGATGTACTCGTTCAATATAAAGACGCATTGGAACAGGGAAAATCTGCACGTACAGTGACTTTTGAAACAAAAGACGAACAAAAGATTGCTCACGAACTGTTCTTATTGACCAGCAAGCCGGTAATGTATGTCTGCAATGTTGATGAAGCAAGCGCAGTAAACGGAAATAAATACGTAGATATGGTACGCGAAGCCGTAAAAGACGAGAATGCTCAAATCCTGATTGTCGCAGCCAAAACAGAAGCGGACATCGCCGAACTGGAAACGTACGAAGACCGTCAAATGTTCCTTGCCGAAGTAGGCTTGGAAGAATCGGGCGTAGCACGTCTTATCAAATCTGCTTATAAACTCCTGAATCTCGAAACATATTTCACTGCCGGTGTACAAGAAGTACGTGCCTGGACGTATGAAAAAGGCTGGAAAGCTCCGCAATGCGCCGGTGTCATCCATACAGACTTTGAGAAAGGTTTCATCCGCGCCGAAGTCATCAAATACGAAGACTACATCAAGTATGGCAGCGAAGCCGCCGTACGCGAAGCCGGAAAACTGGGCGTGGAAGGCAAGGAATACGTAGTGCAGGACGGAGACATCATGCACTTCCGCTTCAACGTATAAAAAACATCCATTGTGAGCTGTCCGGAGATTCCTGGCAGCTCATTTTTTATAATCACATCAATATGCTACAAATGACAAACAGTAATCTGAAATACCTCATTGCAGGCACAGGCGGAGTAGGCGGAAGCATTGCCGCTTTCCTTGCATTGGCAGGAAAGAACGTTACTTGCATCGCACGCGGCGAGCATCTTGCCGCTATACATGAGCATGGTTTGCGGTTACACTCCGACTTGAAAGGTGAACATACACTGAAGATACCCGCTTATACCACAGAAGAATACACAGCCCTCGCTTCCTCATCAGCCGACTTCAAGGCAGATGTTATCTTTGTATGCGTCAAGGGCTATTCCGTAGACTCCATTACAGAATTAATCAAATGCGCCGCACATAAAGATACGGTGGTCATTCCCATTCTCAACGTTTACGGAACCGGTCCCCGCATCCAACGGCTGGTTCCCGGTGTAACGGTATTGGACGGTTGCATCTACATCGTAGGATTTGTTTCCGGCAAAGGAGAGATCACACAGATGGGAAAGATATTCCGCCTGGTCTACGGAGCACACAAAAACACGATTGTTCCTCGTGAAACATTGGAAGCCGTACAACATGACTTGCAGGAAAGCGGCATCAAAGCTGAGATATCTCCCGACATCAACCGGGATACTTTCGTAAAATGGTCTTTCATTTCGGCCATGGCAGTAACAGGCGCTTACTATGACGTGCCCATGGGTGAAGTGCAAAAACCCGGCAGGATACGCGACACCTTTATCGGACTTTCGCAAGAAAGCGCTGCATTGGGACAAAAGCTGGGCATTGAGTTCAAGGAAGATATGGTGGAATATAATCTCAAAGTAATCGACAAACTGGCTCCCGAAAGTACCGCTTCCATGCAAAAAGATATGGCAAAAGGACATCAGAGCGAAGTGCAGGGATTACTGTTCGATATGATTACGGCAGCCGAAGAACAGGGAATTGAGATTCCTACATACAGAATGGTAGCAGAGAAATTCAAATAATTTTATACCTTTGTCCAATTATCTTATATTATCTTTGTCATTCAGAACGTGGTGCAAAATCTTTTCCTTGCCACACATACACAAAAAGAGCAGATTCTTTGCTACGCTCCGAACGACGACACCCAATGACATAAACTAATTTTAATTACTTATGAATATACCAACTCTCCTCTCTATCAACTGGAATCCTGATCCGGAGCTGTTCAACCTTTTCGGAAGTATTCCAATCCGTTATTACGGCCTGTTATGGGTTGTCGGCATCGCTCTTGCCTATGCGATAGTACACCGTCAGTACCATGACCGGAAAATCGACGAAAAGACGTTCGAACCGCTGTTCTTTTATTGCTTCTTCGGCATCCTGATAGGGGCGAGATTAGGACACTGCCTGTTCTATCAGCCGGACTATTACCTGAACCACTTCTGGGAAATGATACTCCCCGTAAAGTTCCTGCCGGACGGCGGTTGGAAATGGACGGGATACGAAGGGCTTGCCAGTCATGGCGGCACGCTGGGATTGATTATCTCCCTCTGGATGTACTGCCGCAAGACAAAGATGCACTATATGGACGTACTGGACATGATAGCCGTTGCCACTCCTATCACCGCCTGCTGCATCCGCCTTGCCAACCTGATGAACTCCGAAATAATCGGTATGCCGACCAATGTCCCCTGGGCATTTGTATTCGAACGCGTAGATATGCTGCCCCGCCATCCGGCACAGCTCTACGAAGCAATAGCTTATTTTATCTTCTTCCTGGGCATGGTCTACCTGTACAAACGCGGACAGAAGAAGCAGGAAAGCAAACTTGAAACAGACTTCAGCACCACTAAGACAAAGTCCACCGCAGTGCAAGCAGTAGCCTCCCTACCCTATCACCGCGGCTTCTTCTTCGGCCTCTGCCTGACGGAGATATTCGTCTTCCGCTTCTTCATCGAGTTCCTGAAAGAAGACCAAGTGGATTTTGAAAAGACAATGGCGCTGAATATGGGGCAATGGCTCAGTGTTCCGTTCATACTTATCGGAATTTACTTCATGTGTTTCTACGGCAAGAAAACGGCAGGAAAATAATATCCTCCAGCAATAAAAAAACTTCAAGGCATGAAACCGGCAGTCCATCCAAGGAAACTGAAGGTTTCATGCCTTGCCGCTAAATCCATACCACACAAGCTACTTCCCTTTTACTATCCGCTTGATGTCATTCAGCTTGTTCAACGCTTCAAGCGGCGTCAGGTTATTTACGTCCAGATTCAGTATCTCATCACGTATTTGGCACAGTATCGGGTCATCAAGCTGGAAGAAGCTGAGCTGCATGCCGCCACGCATCTCTCCCACTTCGGCCATAGGTTTGCTTGATACACCCTGTTGGCGGTTGTCCGTCTCAAGTTGCTTCAAAATGTCAGCGGCACGTTTCACGATACTTTTGGGCATACCCGCCATTTTAGCCACATGAATACCGAAAGAGTGTTCGCTGCCACCCCGTTCCAGTTTACGCAGGAAAATGACTTTATTATCGATTTCCTTCACCGACACATTATAGTTCTTGATGCGTTTGAAGGACTTCTCCATTTCATTCAGTTCGTGATAGTGCGTGGCAAACAGCGTACGGGCCTTGGCACGAGGATGTTCGTGGATGTATTCCACAATGGCCCATGCAATGGAAATGCCGTCGTAAGTGGAAGTGCCGCGCCCCAACTCATCAAAGAGCACCAGACTGCGGGAGGAGAGATTGTTCAAGATGTCCGCCGCCTCGTTCATCTCCACCATAAACGTAGATTCGCCTACGGAAATGTTGTCGCTGGCGCCCACGCGGGTAAATATCTTGTCCACCAGACCGATGTGTGCGCTTTCCGCCGGAACGAAACTGCCGATCTGCGCCATAAGCGTGATCAAGGCGGTTTGGCGGAGCAATGCAGACTTACCCGCCATATTAGGACCGGTGATGATGATTATCTGTTGCGTACTGCTGTCCAGCATCACATCGTTGGCTATGTATTTCTCGCCTATGGGAAGTTGCTTCTCGATGACCGGATGGCGTCCCTGATGTATCTCCAAAACCTCATCGTCGGAAATTACCGGACGGATATAATTGTTTTCGCGGGCGGCGGTGGCAAACGAAAGCAGACAGTCCAGACGCGCTATCTGATTTGCATTAATCTGAATGGCAGGAATAAATTCGCTCAAAGACTGCACCAGCTCCGTATAAAGTTGCGTTTCCAACACCAGAATCTTGTCCTCAGCGCCGAGTATTTTCTCTTCATACTCTTTCAATTCCTGCGTAATGTAACGTTCGGCATTGACCAAGGTCTGCTTACGGATCCACTCCTGCGGCACTTTATCCTTGTGCACATTGCGCACTTCGATATAATAGCCAAAGACATTATTATACCCTATCTTCAGACTGGGAATACCCGTCAGTTCACTTTCACGTTGCTGCACCTGCAAGAGATAATCCTTGCCGGAATAGGCTATTTGGCGCAACTCGTCCAACTCGGCATTCACGCCCGATTTTATCACGCCGCCTTTATTAATAAGCAACGGAGGGTCGTTGTTGACCTCCTTGTCAATGCGGTCGCGAATGGACCGGCAGATATTCAGTTGTTCGCCGATGTGGTTCAGACTGGCATTATCTGCATCCATACAGGCTTCCTTGATAGGTTCAACAGCCTGCAATGCCACCTTCAGGGCAACCACTTCGCGCGGAGAAACGCGCCCTACGGCTACTTTGGAAATGATGCGTTCCAAATCTCCTATCAGATGCAACTGTTCTTCGATCAGCTCCTTGAAGTCGGGTTTGCGGAAGAAGTATTCCACTACGTTCAACCGTTCGTTAATGGGCTGTACATCTTTCAGGGGAAACACCATCCAGCGCTTCAACAAGCGGGCTCCCATCGGACTGATAGTCCTGTCTATCACATTCAACAGACTGCTGCCGCCGTCGTTCATGCTGCCCATCAATTCGAGGCTGCGCACCGTAAACTTATCCAGACGTACGTACTTGTCTTCCTCTATGCGGGCCAACGAAGTGATGTGCCCTATCTGGGTATGCTGCGTCATAATGAGATACTGCAAGACAGCCCCCGAAGCAATGATGCCATTCTTGAGATGTTCCACCCCAAATCCTTTCAGGTTCTTGACTTCGAAGTGTTTCAGCAGTTTCTCGCGGGCGGTGGTTTCCGTAAACACCCAGTCGTCCAACTCGAACGTAAAGAATTTGCTGCCGAAATTGCCTTCAAACATTCCCCGGCGGCCACGCTCAAAAAGCACTTCTTTCGGGGCAAAATTATTCAGCAGCTTATCGACGTAATCGAAAGGTCCTTCCGCTGTCAGGAACTCACCGGTGGAAATATCCAGGAATGACACTCCGCAGGCACCCTTACCGAAGTGAACGGCGGCAAGGAAGTTGTTCTCCCGGTAGTTCAGCACATTGTCGTTGATGGACACACCCGGAGTCACCAATTCGGTGATGCCGCGTTTCACCAGCTTTTTGGTGAGCTTCGGATCTTCCAGCTGGTCACAAATGGCTACGCGTTTACCCGCACGTATCAGTTTGGGCAGATACGTATCGAGCGCATGGTGAGGAAATCCCGCCATTTCGATTGTTTTCCCTTTGCCATTGGCACGCTTCGTCAAAGTAATGCCCAATATCTCGGCAGCCACAATGGCATCGGTGGAATAAGTCTCATAGAAGTCACCACAACGAAACAGCATGACGGCATCAGGATGTTTTGCCTTCAAATCAAGGAACTGTTTCATCATCGGGGTAAGGACAATATCTTCATTCACAATGGTATCTTTTTAGAATTTAATGTAATCTGATTAGTCAGGACAAAGATAATCCTTTTTTAGAAAATACACAGAACGGGGCTTTAAATCCTTAGCAAGCCTTAACAAAGTGGGGAATTTTACTAAAACATGTTATAAAACACACTTTTTTATTTGCTTTATTTGGAGATTTCCAAAAAGTCCGTACCTTTGCAATGTGTTTTTCATAGTATTAGATTTAAGGTTAACAAAGGTTGGAGTACAGCGGTACTCCTTTTTTTATGCCCATGGGTCTCCTCTTTCCCCTTTATCTCTTTCCCGCCCAATACACACCGCCCAATATGAGCATGGCTCCCATGAGTGACATTACGGTGAACTGTTCGTCCAGCAGGACAGCGGAACCTATCAGCGTGAAAAGCGGATTCAAATAAATGTAGTTGGAAGCCCGCACCGTACCCAATTGCTTCAAAATGATGTTCCACACCACAAAGCAAACCAGAGAAGCGAGTACACCCAGAAAAAGAAGGTTCATCCAAACCGCCGGCTGCCAAAGTCCGGAAAGAGAAAATTGCCAGGGATGAAGGATAAAAGCGGGAAGAATAGTCAGTATTCCGTAGAAGAAAATCTTGCGGGTAATGAAAGTCGTACGATAACGCCCGGACATTTTTTTCATTATCAGGCTGTAGAACGCCCAAGAGAAGGCGGCAAGAAGAGTCAGGAAATCGCCAAGCGGTGAAATCTTCAATATGAAATGGCCGTTATAGACCACCAACGCCACCCCCACCAGCGCCAGCAGGGAACCGCCCACCAGTCCGGCGGTGGCTTTTTCTTTTTTATAGATCAGCAAGGACAAAATAGTGGTGAGCAGCGGAGCCGTACAAACAATAAAAGCCACATTGGTGGCCAGTGTGATTTCCAATGCCGTATTCTCCGTAAAGAAGTAGAAAGAACCACCCGTAACGCCGCCCCACAGCAACCAAAGTTCATCTTTCCAATTATCGGCAAACAGTTTGCGCGGAGAGATAAACCAAATTCCCAGATAAGCCATCAGAAAACGAAGCAAAAATATCTCCTGCGGAGAAAGTCCATGCTCTATCAATACTTTTGTAGAAATAAACGTCAGTCCCCATATCCCTACGGTAAGAATGGCTATGAGATGATAAATATAGTTCTTCGTTGTATGCATACACCGCTTATAAATTACGCACAAAGATAATGCTTTCCTTTTTCTATACAATGAGACAGGCTTTTATAATACCCGAAAGAAGATTTACTGAAACCTTTGGGGAGATTTACTAAAATGAAAGGAAAGATTTAGTAAATCTCCGTCCGAGTTTTAGTAAATCTCCCCAAAGGCCTTATACAGGGCTTTTGAAAAGAGGTTGTGCCCATTATCAGAAAAACAGACAAATGGAAGCGTCTCCGACAGGAAACATACAAAAAAAGGGATGTGATCTTCACAGATTACATCCCTTGCAATATCCTAAAAAATCTTCTTTGTAAAATCCTATTGAATTAATTTAGCCATTATTTGTATTACAAACAAAAAATTAGTTTTAAAAGCACATCACAAATATAAGTAATAAAAAGCGGAATGTCAAGCATTCATGCTGTTTTTTTACACTACTTCGCTACAAATCTGAAAATAAACCCTTAACTTTGCACCGTTTAATTAACAGGATATAAACCGAATTAAACAAACTATCAACAAGTTTTAGTAAGTATATCAACAAGTTTTCAACAATATAATTAAAACCATTATGGAATACAATTTCAGAGAGATTGAAAAAAAATGGCAGAAACGGTGGGTGGAGAACAAAACCTACCAAGTGACGGAAGACGAAACAAAACAAAAATATTATGTACTGAACATGTTCCCCTACCCCAGCGGCGCAGGCCTGCACGTGGGACATCCATTGGGATACATCGCTTCGGACATCTATGCCCGTTACAAACGCCTGCAAGGTTTCAATGTCCTGAACCCCATGGGATACGATGCTTACGGCCTGCCGGCAGAACAATATGCCATACAGACGGGACAGCACCCCGCAATCACCACCGTCAACAATATCAACCGCTATCGCGAGCAGTTGGACAAGATAGGTTTCTCCTTCGACTGGAACCGCGAAATCCGCACCTGCGACCCGGAATACTACCATTGGACGCAATGGGCTTTCCAAAAGATGTTCAACAGCTTCTACTGCAACTCCTGCGCATCAGCAAAACCCATCGCCCAACTGATAGAGCACTTTGAGACCAAAGGAACCGAAGGACTGGACGTGGCTTGCAGCGAAGAGCTCAGTTTCACCGCCCAAGAGTGGAACGTCATGAGCGAAAAAGAACAGCAGGAAACCCTGATGAACTATCGCATCGCCTATCTGGGTGAAACAATGGTGAACTGGTGTCCCCAACTCGGAACCGTACTTGCCAACGACGAGGTGGTGGACGGCGTATCGGAACGCGGCGGTTTCCCCGTAGTCCAGAAAAAGATGCGCCAGTGGTGTCTCCGCGTATCCGCCTATGCACAACGCTTGTTAGACGGACTCGACACCATCGACTGGACCGATTCCCTGAAGGAAACCCAAAAGAACTGGATAGGCCGCAGCGAAGGCGCTGAAATTCAATTCAAAGTGAAAGACAGCGATTTGGAATTCACCATTTTCACTACCCGCGCAGACACCATGTTCGGAGTTACCTTCATGGTACTTGCCCCCGAAAGCGAACTGGTGGCACAAGTGACCACCCCGAAACAAAAATCCGATGTGGACGCCTATCTGGAACGCACCAAGAAACGCACCGAACGCGAGCGCATCTCCGACCGCAGCGTAAGCGGCGTCTTTTCCGGAAGCTATGCCGTCAATCCTTTTACGGGTGAAGCAGTGCCCATCTGGATCAGCGACTATGTGCTGGCAGGATACGGAACGGGAGCCATCATGGCCGTACCGGCACATGACAGCCGCGACTATGCCTTCGCCAAACACTTCGGATTACCCATCGTTCCGCTGGTGGAAGGTTGCGATGTCAGCGAAGAAAGTTTCGATGCCAAGGAAGGCATCGTATGCAACTCACCAAAAGCCAATACAGAGCCTTATTGCGACCTCAACCTTAACGGGCTGACTATCAAGGAAGCTATCGCTACTACTAAAAAATACGTGAAAGAGCATAATTTGGGACGCGTGAAAGTGAACTTCCGCTTGCGCGATGCCATTTTCTCACGCCAGCGTTACTGGGGTGAACCGTTCCCCGTTTACTACAAGGACGGTATGCCTTATATGATTGATGAAAGCTGTCTGCCCCTGGAACTTCCCGAAGTAGCCAAATTCCTGCCTACCGAAACAGGCGAACCGCCGTTGGGACATGCCGCCAAATGGGCTTGGGACACAGCAAACAAATGTGTAGTGGACAACAACAAGATTGATAACATAACCGTTTTCCCACTGGAACTGAATACAATGCCAGGATTCGCAGGTTCGAGCGCATACTATCTGCGTTATATGGACCCGCGTAACCATACTGCCTTGGTAGACAAGAAAGTGGATGAATACTGGCGTAACGTCGACCTCTACGTAGGCGGTACGGAACATGCCACCGGCCATTTGATTTATTCCCGTTTCTGGAACAAGTTCCTCCACGACCTCGGCGTTTCCGCCGTAGAAGAACCGTTCCAAAAACTGGTGAACCAAGGCATGATTCAAGGAAGAAGCAACTTTGTGTATCGCATCAAAGATACCAACACGTTCGTATCCCTGAACCTGAAAGACCAATACGACACTACCCCACTCCATGTGGATGTCAACATCGTATCCAATGATGTCCTCGATACGGAAGCCTTCAAAGCATGGCGTCCCGAATACGCAACGGCTGAATTCATACTTGAATCGCCGGAAGGAACCGAAGACAAATCAAGCAAAGGCAAATACATCTGCGGCTGGGCTGTTGAAAAAATGAGCAAGTCCATGTTCAACGTTGTCAATCCGGACATGATTGTAGAGAAATACGGCGCAGACACGCTCCGCATGTACGAGATGTTCCTCGGTCCGGTGGAACAGTCCAAACCTTGGGACACGAACGGCATAGACGGCGTGCACCGCTTCATCAAGAAATTCTGGTCGCTGTTCTACGACCGCAACGGCAATTATCTGGTGACCGACGAACCTGCCAACAAAGAAGAACTGAAATCTTTGCATAAGCTCATCAAAAAAGTCACAGGAGACATCGAACAGTTCTCTTACAACACAAGTATCAGTGCTTTCATGATTTGTGTCAACGAACTGTTTGCACTGAAATGCAGCAAGAAAGAGATATTGAACCAGCTCACAGTCACACTGGCTCCTTTTGCCCCGCACGTATGTGAGGAACTGTGGGAAACATTAGGCAATGCCGGATCGGTGTGCGATGCACAATGGCCTGCATACAACGAAGAATATCTGGTGGAGAATACGGTGAACTATACCATTTCATTCAACGGAAAAGCCCGTTTCAACATGGAATTCCCTGCTGATGCAGCATCGGAAGCCATACAGGAAACGGTACTGGCAGACGAACGTTCCATTAAATGGATAGACGGGAAAAACATCGTCAAAGTCATCGTAGTGCCCAAGAAGATTGTAAATATTGTTGTTAAATAACAAATATGCAAATTACAAAACCAACCAAAGCCGAAGTGATGAGGGAGTTGAAAGACTACATCTTCATCACTTTCGGACTAATTTCCTACGCTATGGGATGGGCTGCATTCCTCATCCCCTATCAGATTACTACCGGCGGTACCACAGGTATCGGAGCCATCATCTACTACTCCACCGGATTCCCTATCCAATGGTCGTATTTCATCATTAATGCGGTCTTGATGACCTTTGCCATCAAGATTCTCGGACCGAAGTTCAGCATCAAAACCACTTATGCAATCTTTATGCTGACTTTTCTTCTGTGGTTCTTCCAGATATTGGTGAACGGAGCCGACGGAGTGCCGCCACTGGTATTGGGTCCCGGCCAGGACTTCATGGCATGCCTGATAGGCGCTGCCATGTGTGGCGTCGGTCTGGGCGTAGTGTTCAACTGTAACGGAAGTACAGGCGGTACGGATATCATTGCCGCTATCATCCATAAATATCGTGATGTAACCTTAGGACGTATGATCATGGCATGTGACGTCATCATCATCACTTCCTGTTACTTCATATTCAATGACTGGAGACGGGTTATTTTCGGTTTCGTAACCCTGTTTGTCATCGGTATCGTGCTGGATTATATCGTCAACGGCGCACGCCAGTCGGTGCAATTCTTCATCTTTTCCAAAGATTATGAAAAGATTGCCGACCGCATCACCAAAGAGACCCACCGCGGTGTGACGGTACTCGACGGCATAGGATGGTACAGCAAACGCAATGTAAAAGTACTGGTTGTGCTGGCCTATAAGCGCCAATCCGTTGAAATATTCCGTCTGGTCAAAGACATCGACCCGAATGCTTTTATTTCACAAAGCTCTGTCATAGGCGTATATGGAGAAGGTTTTGATAAATTGAAAGGAAAATGAAAAAGAAATTTGTATTTGCAACCAACAATGCCCATAAGTTGGAAGAAGTTACCGCTATTTTAGGAGACAAAATAGAACTTCTCAGCATGAAAGACATTCATTGTCATGCGGATATTCCCGAAACGGCAGATACACTCGAAGGAAATGCCTTGCTAAAAGCAAGATATATCTTTGAAAACTACAACATGGATTGCTTTGCCGATGATACCGGACTTGAAGTGGAAGCGCTGAACGGAGCTCCCGGAGTATATTCGGCACGTTATGCCGGCGATGCGCACAACTCGGAAGCCAATATGAGGAAACTATTGCAGGATATGGAAGGAATAGAGAACCGTAAAGCCCAATTCCGTACTGTTTTTGCCCTTATCATCAATGGAAAGGAGCATCTGTTCGAAGGCATCGTAAAAGGTGAAATAACGAAGCACAGATGCGGCAGCTCCGGCTTTGGATATGATCCTGTCTTTATTCCCGAAGGATACACGCAAACATATGCCGAAATGGGAAATACGCTGAAGAATAAAATCAGCCATCGGGCATTGGCTACGAATAAACTTTGCAATTTCCTATCCAAGTAATGATATCCGCCATTTGAAACGCAGCAAAGAGTCTACTTCTCTCTTTTTTTATATATTACCGTAAGGTAACTATATATTGCCTTACAGCGTGAATCCTTGTCAAGCAATAGAATATATTAAAATATAAGCGGGTGTGTCAAAACTCTGACAAGCCTATCATTAGCTTCGCTCAAAATATCTTTTATTTCT
>OLXN01001513.1_pt1 | contig 13479 bp, 10 predicted proteins | sample 1674021 | NCBI WGS metagenome assembly OLXN01 (sample SAMEA103958137, study PRJEB25191) | human gut metagenome | biome: human-associated habitat [ENVO:00009003]; feature: intestine environment [ENVO:2100002]; material: feces | place: Germany | collected 2013/2015
GTGTTTGTGCACTTATGCAGGCTGGTTTCGAAACACTTTGCGAGGCTGGTTATGATCCAAGAAACGCATACTTCGAGTGTATCCATGAGATGAAACTGATCGTAGACCTGATCTATCAGTCAGGATTCGCTGGAATGAGATACTCTATCTCTAACACAGCTGAATATGGTGACTATGTAACAGGACCTAAGATCGTTACAGCTGAGACAAAGAAAGCTATGAAACAGATCCTGACAGACATCCAGGACGGAACATTTGCAAAAGACTTCTTATTAGACATGTCTCCAGCAGGACGTCAGGTACACTTCAAAGCTATGAGAAAACTTGCTTCAGAACATCCATCAGAGAAAGTCGGAGCAGAGATCAGAAAGCTCTACAGCTGGAATGGAGAAGACAAACTGATCAACAACTAATCATCAGATTTGTTAGAATAAGAATACATACGAAAAGGGTACGGCGGTTGCTGTATCCTTTTTCTAGTTAATTCACTAAGCTGGTTACCCGGAGCGAACTGTTTGAGCCCCGTAGGGGTGAGTTTGAGCGGAGTGGATTTTGCCCTTAGGGAAGGCGGACTGCCTTAGAACTTCTGCATCGTGACATCCAGCAACAAACAGAATACCAAGTCTTTCTCGTGGACTGAGAGGCCGCGATGATGAATTAAATAGAAAAAAACCCAGATCATTGACGGGATGATCCGGGTTCTAAAAATTTTGCAACTCGAGTTTAATCTCTATTATTAAGCAATTCCGTTAACAGCTTTTGTCAGACGGGAAATCTTTCTAGAGCATGTGTTTTTGTGGTAAACACCCTTGCTTCCAGCTTTGTTGATTTCAACGATTGCAACTTTTAATGCGTCTGCAGCAGCAGCGGCATCTTTGTTAGCTACAGCTGTTTCAACTTTCTTTACGCAAGTTTTTACTTTAGACTTGATTGCTTTGTTTCTAGCAGCTTTTGTTTCGTTTACTAAAATTCTTTTCTTTGCAGATTTGATATTAGCCAATTTGTCCACCTCCGATATCAATGTATTTCGATTTTTTTAATTCGATTTCCAGTTCGTTAGAGCCGGACACGGACGATCTAACGAAACATACGAATTTATTTTAGGGCATGAATTGGAATCTGTCAATACATATTTCTGAAAATATTGGAAAAACTAGCATTAATTTGAGAAAGGATGGATAAAAATGATGGTGGAGAAGTATAAGATACGGACGGATCTTGCGATGGAACAGAAAGAACGGTTTGAATCGGATCATGTGGAGGTATCAGGTGTCGTTCTGGAAGAGGAGTATGATGAAGAAAAGGAGATTAAGATCACAACGGTCAGGATTGAAACGGAAAATGGGGCGAAGGCGATGGGAAAACCTGTGGGAACATATCTGACACTGGAAGCGCCGAATATGGCAGCTGCAGATGAAGGGTATCACAGGGAAATATCGGAGACATTGGCAGGTTTTTTGGAAAAATATATGAAAGATACGGAAGAAAATCAGGAAAAAGGATATTCGGTACTTGTTGTAGGCCTTGGCAATCGTGAAGTGACACCGGATGCACTGGGACCGTATGTGGTGGATCAGTTGAATGTTACCAGACATATTGTGCAGGAATATGGAAGGTATGCAGTGGGAAAAGGCGGAAGCAGGATTGTAAGTGCGATCGTTCCGGGAGTGATGGCACAGACCGGGATGGAGTCTGCAGAAATTATACGGGGAATAGTAAATGAGACAACCCCTGATCTGATTATGGTAATTGATGCACTGGCAGCAAGAAGTACCAAAAGACTGAACCGGACAATACAGATTTCTGATGCGGGAATTTATCCGGGAGCAGGGGTTGGAAATCACCGAAGTGAGATTACAAAAGATACGATGGGAATTCCGGTCATTGCAATCGGAGTGCCGACAGTTGTGGATGCGGCAACCATTGTGAATGATACAATGGAGAACTTTATTACGGCACTGGAAACATCAGAAACATTAAAAGGGGTGGGAGTGGTATTGCAGGGATATAATTCCGCAGAGAAATATGAACTGGTAAAGGAATTGATTGCTCCGCATCTGAATGGTATGTTTGTGACACCAAAAGATATTGATGATACAGTAAGACGAATCAGTTATACAATTTCAGAAGCAATGAATATGCTTTTTGCGGGGAAAGAAAAAATAATGCAGTCATAACATTTACAATATTGCCATAATATAGTAAGAACTAAGATATCGTAAAAATCAGTAAACGGCAGAGGTGTTAAAAATGTGAAAAAGAAAGACAGGCAGAGAATGTTGGAAAAATATATGAAGTGTGCAGCCTGGGGCAGTGCTGGAATACTTCTGACCTGTTTCATAAGAGGTCATGTAATAAAAGAAAATGGAACAGTACGAGAACTGAAAATATCATTCCTGGAAAAAGAAAAAGAGGTCATTGCAGATTGTGCTGTCGGAAATATAATGACGACACTGACTTATACATCGGAAAAAGACCATGTCGGAGGTCCTGCAGAGGACGTGACACAGACAGTGATGAAATTGTTCCCGATTGGAACCTATCTGTCAGCGGAAAAAGAGGATACTATCGCCGAAGATTCCCAGACCTATGCCATGATATTAGAAAAGCAGGCGAATGATGAAAATGCCGTGGATGAAAATGGAAAGCTCATTACGCAGGGGCAAAGTGTCACGCAGCAGGAGATGGTGAAGATACCGGAGGCTAAAGTAGACATATCCATGGATAAATTAAGAGATTACGAATATCTGATGAGCCATTTTTACACAGTGGACAGCAGTACGATGGCGGATGCAAATCTGATCAATGCAGACCGGCTGCTTGGAAAGAATATGAAGCTGAATTCCAATTCTAATGAAGAGGCAGCCGGACCGAAGGTGCTGATCTATCATACACATTCCCAGGAGCAGTTTAAAGATTCTGTTCCGGGGGATGCGAATACATCGATTGTAGGTATGGGAACGTATCTGACAGATCTTTTGAATCAAAAGTATGGAATCGAGACGTATCATCACACAGGTGTTTATGATCTGGTAAATGGCAAACTGGACCGCAGCAAAGCATATCAGCTTGCGGAACCGGATGTGCAGAAGATATTAAAAGATAATCCAAGTATAGAAGTGGTGATCGACCTCCACCGGGACGGTGTGGCGGAAGGGACACATCTTGTGACAGAGGTGGATGGCAGACAGACGGCGCAGATCATGTTCTTCAACGGACTCAGCAGAACGCGGGCAAATGGAAATATCAGTTATCTTCCGAATCCATATCTGGAAGACAATCTGGCATTTTCCCTTCAGATGGAGATTGCAGCAGCCAAATATTATCCGGGATTTGCCAGACACATTTTCCTTCGGGCATACCGCTATAACATGCATTTCAAACCGAAGACACTTCTGGTCGAGGCAGGAGCGCAGACGAATACAGTAGAAGAGATGCGAAATGCTATGGAACTTCTTGCAGAGCTTCTGCATCAGGTGTTGTCTTGATTCGAAAATATTTTTATGATAAGATATCCAAAGTATGGAAAAATCTGTATGATACTTGTGGAAGGTATCAGATGTGATGTTTTTCAATGTCTGTCATACAGATGGAAACGGAGAAAGGATATAGAAAGAATGGCGAAAAAGAATACATATGATGCGGGAAGTATCGCGATCCTGGAGGGACTGGAAGCGGTAAGAAAAAGACCCGGAATGTATATAGGAAGTGTTTCAACCAAAGGTCTGAACCATCTGATCTATGAGATCGTGGATAATGCGGTGGATGAGCATCTTGCCGGATATTGCAGCGAGATCCATGTGACACTGGAAAAAGACGGTTCGGCAACGATCGCAGATAACGGACGTGGTGTACCGGTAGACCTTCATGCAACAGGAGTATCGGCAGCTCGTGTGGTATACACGACACTTCATGCGGGCGGAAAATTCGACGATTCGGCATACAAGACCAGCGGAGGTTTGCATGGTGTCGGCTCTTCTGTTGTAAATGCGCTGTCTACCTATATGGATGTGCAGATCAGCAGGGACGGATATATCCACCATGACCGGTATGAACAGGGAAAACCGGTGATCGAATTGGAAGACGGATTACTGCCGACGATCGGAAAGACAAGAAAGACCGGAACGAAAGTGAATTTCCTTCCGGATGATACGATATTTGAAAAGACAAAGTTCAAAGCAGAAGAGGTAAAGAGCCGTCTTCATGAGACTGCTTATCTGAATCCGGATCTGAAGATCGTATTTGAAGATAAAAGGGGAGCAGAACCGGAACAGATCATTTATCATGAGCCGGACGGAATCCTTGGATTCATCCGTGAACTGAATCATAAAAAAGAAGTCGTACATGATCCGGTGTATTTCAAAGGGGAAGCAGAAGGCATCGAAGTAGAAGTGGCCTTCCAGTACGTCAACGAGTTCCATGAAAATGTACTTGGCTTCTGTAACAATATCTACAATGCAGAAGGAGGAACGCATCTGACCGGATTCAAGACGACATTTACAACGGCGATCAACCAGTATGCAAGAGAACTTGGTATTCTGAAAGAAAAGGATGCAAACTTTACCGGAGCCGATATCCGTAACGGTATGACGGCAATCGTATCGATCAAGCACCCGGATCCGAGATTTGAAGGTCAGACGAAGACCAAGCTTGACAATCCGGACGCGGCAAAGGCCTGCAGTAAGGTCACGAACGATGAGATCATCCGTTTCTTTGACCGTAATCTGGAGACGCTTAAGAAAGTCATTGGCTGTGCGGAGAAGGCGGCAAAGATCCGTAAGACGGAAGAGCGTGCGAAGACGAATCTTCTGACCAAGCAGAAATATTCTTTTGACAGTAACGGAAAGCTTGCGAACTGCGAAAGCCGTGATGCATCAAAATGTGAGATCTTCATCGTAGAGGGAGACTCTGCCGGGGGGTCTGCGAAGACAGCCAGAGACCGTATGTTCCAGGCAATCCTTCCAATCCGTGGTAAGATCCTGAACGTGGAAAAAGCAAGTATCGATAAAGTGCTGGCGAATGCAGAGATCAAGACGATGATCAATGCATTTGGCTGCGGATTTTCCGAAGGATATGGAAATGACTTTGATATCAGCAAGCTGCGGTATGACAAGATCATCATCATGGCCGATGCCGACGTGGACGGTGCCCATATCTCGACACTGCTTTTGACGTTGTTCTACCGCTTTATGCCGGAACTGATTTTCGAAGGACATGTCTATATTGCGATGCCGCCTCTTTATAAGGCGATGCCGAAGAAAGGCGAGGAAGAATATCTGTATGATGATAAAGCACTGGAAAAATACAGAAAGACGCATGACGGTCCATTTACCTTACAGAGATACAAAGGTCTGGGAGAGATGGATGCAGAACAGTTGTGGGAGACAACCCTCAACCCGGAAACCAGACTTCTGAAACTGGTAGAGATTGAAGACGCAAGAATGGCATCCAGCGTAACCGAGATGCTGATGGGATCAGAAGTACCGCCAAGACGTTCATTTATTTATGAAAATGCGACAGAAGCGGAACTTGATATATAGAGATATATAGGATAGGAGAAATACAATGCAGGATTCACAGATCATCAGAACCGAATATTCGGACGTGATGAAAAAATCATATATCGATTATGCAATGAGCGTAATCATTGCCAGAGCCCTGCCGGATGTAAGAGACGGACTGAAACCAGTACAGAGACGTACACTTTACGATATGCACGAACTGGGGATCCGGTATGACAAACCGTACCGTAAATGTGCGCGTATCGTCGGAGATACCATGGGTAAATATCACCCGCACGGAGACAGTTCCATCTATGACGCACTGGTGGTCATGGCACAGGAATTTAAAAAAGGAATGATCCTTGTAGACGGACACGGTAACTTCGGTTCGATCGAAGGAGACGGTGCAGCCGCAATGCGTTATACTGAGGCGAGACTTGCGAAGATCACACAGGAAGCGTATCTGGCTGATCTGGACAAGGATATTGTAGACTTCATGTCGAACTTTGACGAGACGGAGAAGGAACCGGTCGTACTTCCGGTGCGTATCCCGAACCTTCTGGTGAACGGTGCGGAAGGTATCGCGGTCGGTATGGCAACCAGTATCCCGACACACAATCTGGGAGAGGTTGTAGACGGTGTCAAAGCCTATATGAAAAATGAGGAGATCACGACCAGACAGCTGATGAAATATATCAAAGGGCCGGATTTCCCGACAGGTGGAATCGTGGTCAACAAAGACGACCTGCCGGAGATCTACGAGACAGGAACCGGAAAGATCAAGATCCGTGGAAAAGTTGAAGTAGAAGATATGAAGGGCGGAAAGAAACGTCTGGTCATCACAGAGATTCCTTATACCATGATCGGTGCGGGAATCGGGAAATTCTTAAATGATGTCTGCAATCTGGTAGAGACCAAGAAGACAACAGACATTGTGGATATTTCCAATCAGTCGTCCAAAGAAGGAATTCGTATCGTCATTGACCTAAAGAAAGGTGCGGACGTAGAGAATCTGACCAATATGCTCTATAAGAAGACCCGACTGGAAGATACCTTTGGAGTTAATATGCTGGCAGTTGCGGACGGAAGACCGGAGACCATGGGCCTGAAGCGTATCATCGAGGCACATGTAGACTTCCAGTTCGATATGGCGACGAGAAAATATAAGACATTACTTAAGAAAGAGCAGGATAAAAAAGAGATCCAGGAAGGTCTGATCAAAGCCTGTGACGTGATCGATCTGATCATCGAGATCTTAAGAGGAAGCCAGAATGTAAAAGACGCAAAGGCATGCCTGATGAACGGGGAGACAGAGAACATTAAGTTCAAGTCCTCCATTTCCAAAAAGATGGCGGGAATGTTAAGATTTACAGAGCGTCAGGCAACAGCGATCCTGGAGATGCGTCTGTACAAGCTGATCGGTCTGGAAATCGAAGCACTTCAGAAAGAACATGAAGAGACGCTGGCTAAGATTGAAAAATATGAAGATATCCTGAATAATTACGATTCGATGGCAGCAGTTATCATGGAAGATCTGGACCGTATCAAGAAGGAATTCGCAAGAAAGAGACGTACGGTTGTAGAGAATGCAGAAGAAGCTGTATTTGAAGAGAAGAAAGTCGAAGAACAGGAAGTTGTGTTCTTAATGGACCGTTTCGGATATGCGAAGACGGTAGATGTAAGTACTTATGAGCGTAATAAAGAAGCGGCAGATAATGAGAATAAATACATCCTGCACTGCATGAATACCGGCAAGATCTGCATTTTCACAAAAGATGGAAAGATGCATCAGGTGAAAGTGATGGATATCCCATATGGAAAATTCCGTGACAAGGGACAGCCGATCGACAATATCAGTAATTATGACAGCACGCAGGAAGAGATCGTGTACATCTGCGACTCCGAACAGATGCGGTATGCGAAGCTTTTATTTGCCACAAAGCAGGGGATGATCAAGAAGGTCGAAGGAACGGAATTCCAGGTAACAAAGCGTACCATTACAGCAACTAAGCTTCAGCCGGAAGATGAGGTCGTGAAGATCCAGGTTGTGACGGAGAACCAGCATATCGTACTGCAGACAACGGACGGATTCTTCTTACGCTTCCCGGCAGCAGAAGTGACGGAGAAGAAGAAAGGTGCAATCGGAGTGCGCGGCATCCGTCTGAAGAAAGACGATGCACTGACAGACGTGTATCTGTTTGAAGAAGGAACCGAGTGTAAGATTTCATACCATGAAAAAGAAGTTACCCTGAACCGCCTGAAACTTGCAAAACGAGACGGAACAGGAACCAAATACAGAGGGTAAACGATATGATACAGAACATAGAACCACATGTATATAGAAATGAATATGTACCGGAGCCGCCAAAGGAAGACAGCGTGATCTTATATTATGAAGGTAGAAAGATCCTGGTGAAGATTGAGGATCAGGAGATCTCGTTCCTTACATTTAAAGAGGCGGCAGTTTACAATCCGGATGTATATGAAGAGTATACGTATCTCTTTTCAATTGACGGACAGGGATATTATCTGGCAGAAGGAATTGATCCGGAGAATTTCCCGGGATTCGAACTGAAGGACAATCAGTATTTCCGCGAGGCAAGACCGAAATACAGACAGTTTGCGGCAGTGACGGGATGGCAGCTTTACCGCTGGTATCAGTCGCGGAAGTTCTGCGGTCACTGCGGACAGCCGATGGTGCATGACGACAAAGAGCGTATGATGCGCTGCCCGGACTGCGGTATGATGGAATTCCCGAAGATCTGTCCGGCGGTGATCATAGCTGTCACACATGGGGATAAGATTCTGATGTCAAAGTATGCGGGAAGAGAATACAAAAAGTATGCACTGCTTGCAGGATTTAATGAAACAGGCGAATCCATTGAAGAGACGGTAAGGCGTGAGGTCATGGAAGAGGTCGGACTGAAGGTGAAGAACTTGCGGTATTATAAGAGCCAGCCGTGGTCATTTACCGATACGCTGCTGATGGGATTCTTCTGTGAACTGGACGGGGAGGACGGTATCACACTGGATACCGATGAACTTGCCATGGCGGAGTGGTTTGAACGGGATAAGATGCCGGTAGAGGCAGAAGACTTAAGCCTGACAAACGAGATGATGATGGCGTTCAAACACGGAAAAGTGTAAAAAATACGCAAAATCCCTTGATTTTACAAAAGAACAGTGCTATAGTTAATTCAGTTACATAAATCAATCGGCAGAAGAGTGGACATATTGTTCACTCTTCTTTGTTGCATATCAAACTATGCGCAGATAAGAGAGTGCCGACTGATATAGAAACATAGATAAGTAAGGTCTGCATAAGGAGGATTTTAGATTGTCAAAAAGAGAAATGTATGAACAGAAAACAGAAGAAATCCTGCTTCCAATCGTGGAAGAGTATGGATTTGAACTGGTGGATGTCGAATATGTAAAAGAAGGAAGTAACTGGTACCTTCGTGCATATATTGATAAACCGGGTGGAATCGGAGTGAATGACTGTGAGGTTGTAAGCCGCAGACTTTCCGATATTCTGGACGAGAAAGATTATATCGAAGATTCGTATATTCTGGAAGTCAGCTCACCGGGACTTGGCAGACCACTGAAGAAGGAAAAGGACTTCAAGAGAAGCCTTGGAGAAGAAGTTGAGATCAGAACCTACCGTATGATCGACAGAAAGAAGGAATTCACCGGAATCTTAAAGGATTACGATGAGACAACGGTTACGATCGAGATGGAAGATGAGACTGAGAAAACATTTGAAAAAAGCGAGATCGCACTGATCCGATTAGCATTTGATTTTTAAACGGCATGGATAAGTAAGGAGGAACAGACCATGAATACAGAATTATTAGAAGCGTTAAATATACTGGAGAAAGAGAAAGATATCAGTAAAGAGACACTGTTAGACGCCATTGAAAATTCACTGATGAATGCCTGTAAGAACCATTTCGGTAAGACAGACAACATCAAACTGATCATGAACAAGGAGACATGTGAGTATCAGTTATACGCTGAGAAAACGGTTGTAGAAGAAGTGGAAGACAAACTGGAGCAGATCAGTCTGGAAGATGCAAAAGAGATCGACAGCAAGTTCGAGCTTGGCGATATCGTGCATATTCCGATCGAGTCCAAATCATTCGGACGTATTGCAACACAGAATGCAAAGAACCTGATCTTACAGAAGATCCGTGAAGAAGAGCGTAAGGTTGTATACGATCAGTATTTTGAAAAAGAAAAAGATATCGTGACAGGTATCGTACAGCGTTATGTTGGAAAGAATGTCAGCATCAACCTTGGTAAAGCAGATGCGATGCTGACAGAGAATGAGCAGGTTAAGGGAGAGCATTTTGAGCCGACAGAGCGTATCAAGCTTTATATTGTAGAAGTAAAGAATACGACAAAGGGACCTAAGATCCTGGTATCCCGTACACATCCGGAACTTGTAAAACGTCTGTTTGAATCAGAAGTTACAGAAGTAAAGGACGGTATCGTAGAGATCAAGAGTATCGCAAGAGAAGCAGGAAGCAGAACAAAGATCGCTGTATGGTCTAACGATCCTGATGTAGATCCGGTCGGTGCATGCGTTGGTATGAACGGAGCCAGAGTCAATGCGATCGTCAATGAGCTGCGTGGGGAGAAGATCGATATCATCAACTGGAGTGACAATCCGGCAATCCTGATTGAGAATGCATTAAGCCCTGCAAAGGTTATTTCTGTAATGGCTGATCCGGATGAAAAGACAGCAAGCGTTATCGTTCCGGATTATCAGTTATCACTGGCTATCGGTAAAGAAGGTCAGAATGCAAGACTGGCAGCAAGACTGACAGGATATAAGATCGACATCAAGAATGAGACACAGGCAATCGAATCCGGTGAACTTCCGGAGAACTACATGGAATTAAGCGAAGGCGTATACGAAGAAGAGTACGATGACGATGCAGAAGAATTCGATGTAGAGAACACAGCAGATGCTGAATATGATGATGACGACGCAGAAATCACATTCGATGAAGTAGAGGATACAGAGGAATAGGTGATAATTCGTGGGAGCAAATAAAAAAGTTCCTATGCGTAAATGCGTAGGATGTCAGGAAATGAAGAGTAAAAAAGAGATGATTCGTGTCATCCGCACATCGGAGGGAGAATTTCTACTGGATGCAACAGGAAGAAAGAACGGACGCGGTGCTTATCTCTGCCCGAATGGTGACTGCCTTGCAAAAGCAGTGAAGAATAAGGGCCTGGAGAGATCCTTTAAGCAGGCTATCCCGAAAGAAGTGTATGAAGCACTGGAAAAGGAGATGGAAGTACTTGAGTCAGAATAAAGCATTATCTATGATCGGTCTTGCCACGAAAGCCGGCAAGGTTGCAAGCGGGGAGTTCTGTACGGAGAAAGAAGTAAAATCCGGAAGGGCATATCTTGTGATCGTTGCAGACGATGCATCCGATAATACCAAGAAGAAATTTCAGAACATGTGTGACTTTTATCAGGTCCCGATCTATTTTTACAAAGATAAAGATACATTGGGGCATGCAATGGGAAAAGAGTTCCGTGCATCTTTGGTTATCCTGGATGAGGGATTTGCAAAAGGAATCCGGAAGCATATAGACACAGAGAATCAGACAATTGCATAGAGGAGGCAGATTATATGTCAAATAATAAAGATATAGAAACAAATACAAACGAAAATACACAAAAATCAGAAACACCAAAGAAAAAGAATATCGTGCATGTAATACGTCCGCAGAATGCACAGAACGGTGGTAACAAAGGAAGAAGATCCGGAGGAAATCGTCAGAATTCCGGACAGGGAAAACCGATGCAGGTAAATAACGGCCGTCCGGCAAGACGTTCTGACCGTTCCGCAGCACAGAATGCGTCTGCAGAAGAAGCACAGGCTCCAAAGAGGACAGAGAAGCCGGCAGCAGAAAGAACACAGAACAGACGTCCGGAAAGAAGTGAAAGACCGGAGAGATCTGAAAGAAATGAAAGATCTGAAAGAAACGACAGATCCGATAACAGAAATAACCGTGGTGGTGAAAGACGTGGCGGAAGAGACGGACGTAACGGTGACCGCCAGGAAGGACGAGGCGGACAGAGATTCCAGAGAGGAGACCGCCCGCAGAACGGACGTTCCGACAGAAACCAGGGAGACCGTGATAACAGACGAGACAATAACCGTGGCGATGACAGACAGGGACGTAAATTCGGAGACAGAAACGACAACAGAAGAAATGACAGAAAGAACAACCCAAGCATTCCGGCTCCTGCAATCGAAGGACAGAAACCACAGAGAAAGAATGCCAAGGGAAAAGACGATCACAAGAAGAAAGATTATCGTCGTGATGATGAAGAAAGAATGCCAAAGGGCAAGAAGAAAAACGAGCCAAAACAGCAGCTTCAGAAACCACAGCAGAAAGAGCAGAAGGTAGAGGAAGAGATCAAACAGATCACAATCCCAGAGGTTCTGACAATCAAAGAACTGGCTGATAAGATGAAGATTGTTCCGTCTGTAATTATCAAAAAGCTCTTTATGCAGGGAAAAGTTGCTACGGTGAACCAGGAGATCGATTATGAGACAGCAGAAGAGATCGCGCTGGAATTCGACGTTCTCTGCGAGAAAGAAGAAGTTGTAGACGTGATCGAAGAACTTCTAAAAGAAGAAGAAGAGGACGAAAAGAAGATGAAGAAACGTCCGCCTGTAGTCTGCGTTATGGGTCACGTTGACCACGGTAAAACTTCCCTTCTGGATGCAATCCGTCATACAAATGTCATCGACCGTGAGGCCGGCGGTATCACACAGCACATCGGTGCTTATGTTGTAGAGATCAACGGAGAGAAGATCACATTCCTGGATACTCCGGGACATGAGGCGTTCACAGCAATGCGTATGCGTGGAGCAAGCTCTACAGATATCGCAGTTCTCGTAGTAGCAGCAGACGATGGTGTTATGCCGCAGACAGTAGAAGCGATTAACCATGCAAAAGCTGCAGGTGTAGAGATCATCGTAGCTGTCAACAAGATGGATAAACCAAGTGCCAACATTGACCGTGTAAAACAGGAACTGACAGAATACGAACTGATTCCGGAAGACTGGGGTGGAAGCACAATCTTCGTTCCGGTATCTGCCAAGACAGGAGAAGGTCTGGAAGATCTGATGGAAATGATCGCTTTAACAGCAGAAGTAATGGAATTAAAAGCCAATCCAAACCGCCGTGCAAGAGGTCTTGTACTGGAAGCAAAACTGGATAAGGGAAGAGGTTCCGTTGCAAATATCCTGGTTCAGAAGGGAACACTCCGTGTCGGAGATCCAATCGCAGCAGGTTCTGCATTTGGTAAAGTAAGAGCCATGATGGATGACAAGGGAAGAAGAGTCAAAGAAGCAGGTCCGTCTACACCGGTAGAGATCCTTGGACTTAACGATGTACCGAATGCCGGAGAAGTTATCGTCGGATGTGGAAATGAAAAAGAAGCAAGAAACTTTGCAGAGACGTTCATTTCACAGAGCAAGGTAAAACTTCTGGAAGAGACAAAATCTAAACTTTCTCTGGATGACCTGTTTACACAGATTCAGGAAGGCAACTTAAAAGAACTTGGTATCGTAGTAAAGGCAGATGTACAGGGATCTGTAGAAGCAATCAAACAGAGCTTACTGAAGCTGTCTAATGATGAAGTAGTCGTTAAGATCATTCACGGCGGCGTTGGTGCAATCAATGAATCTGACGTAAGTCTGGCTTCTGCATCAAATGCGATCATCATCGGATTCAACGTTCGTCCGGATGCAACAGCAAAAGAAACAGCAGACCGTGAAGGTGTAGATATCCGTCTGTACCGTGTCATCTACAATGCAATCGAAGATGTAGAAGCAGCTATGAAGGGTATGCTGGATCCTGTATTTGAGGAGAAGGTACTCGGACACGCAGAAGTACGTCAGACATTCAAGGCTTCCGGAGTCGGAACAATTGCAGGATCTTATGT
>OLXN01001515.1_pt1 | contig 13469 bp, 9 predicted proteins | sample 1674021 | NCBI WGS metagenome assembly OLXN01 (sample SAMEA103958137, study PRJEB25191) | human gut metagenome | biome: human-associated habitat [ENVO:00009003]; feature: intestine environment [ENVO:2100002]; material: feces | place: Germany | collected 2013/2015
ACCTCGCAGGCTCTTTTTTTTTTCGGAAAGAAGGTCTTCGACGAATGCGACGATGTCGGCCGGTTCGGCCATGCGTCCCTTGCCCGAAAGTCCGCTTGCCAGCTCCCCTTCGGCCGGTTCGACGATCCGTACGCCTCGGCTGCGCAGAATCCGCAGATTCTCCTGTGTGGCCGAATGCGCGAACATGTCCAGGTCCATCGCCGGGGCGACCGCTACCGGGCAGCGGGCCGAAAGGTAGGTCGTCAGCAGCAGGTTGTCGGCGATGCCGTGCGCCATCTTGCCCAGCGTATTGGCCGTCGCGGGGGCGATGAGCAGGCAGTCCGCCCACTCGCCGAGCGAGACGTGGGAGTTCCACTCCCCGTTTTCCGGATTGAAGAATTCGACCAGGATGGGATGCTTCGAGAGCGTCGCCATGGTCAGCGGAGTGATGAACTGCTTGGCCAGCGGAGTCATTACGACTTTCACCTCGGCGCCTGCGCCTTTGAGCAGGCGGCAGAGTATGGCCGCTTTGTAGGCGGCGATGCTGCCTGTGATGCCGAGCAGGATATGTCGTCCTTCGAGACTCATACCGCGATGTTTAGGCTTGCGGTTTGTTCTCCTTGTAGAAGAGTTCGCCGTCGAGGAACTCCTCGGTGGCGATCAGCACCGGTTTGGGCAGACGTTCGTAGTAACGCGAGATCTCGATCTGCTCGCGGTTTTCGAAAGTTTCCTCCATCGTGTCCGTCGGCGACGAAAAATCCGCCAGCTTGCGCGTGAGTTCGGCTTTCAGTTCGGTCGAAATCTGGTTGGCGCGGCGTGCGATGATATTGACCGTTTCGTAAATGTTGCCGGTTTCCTTATCCAGATCGACCAGTTTACGGGTTACGGTGTTGGTGGGAGTGCTTTTCTTGATCTCCATGGAATTATTGTTTTTCTTTGTTGTTTCGGTCTAAAAAGTCTTTGGCGTTCTGGGCCAGCCGGTCGAGCTCCTTGAGGTAGTGCGATTCGGGAAATTCGGCCACGAACGAGTAATAGGAGTCGAGCGTCGAGAGGTAGCGGTCTGCCTGCTTGTCCTGCACGGAGTTGTCGGCCAGCTTGCTGCCGGATTTGACGATCAGGTACATGATCTCTTCGCGGTGGGAGCTGGTGGGATAGAGCTTCAGCGCGTTCTTGAGAGCTACGATCGCCGATTTGTAACGTCCGATTTTATAGTATGTGTAAGCGTTCAGGTAAGTTTTGTCGTGCAGCCGCTGGGTCAGGATCTTGTCCATCTCGCGGAATTCGTCGCTGCGGGAGCTGTTGGGGTAGTGGGCCAGGTATTCATTGACCGCCACGATAGCCTGTGTGGTCATCGTTTGGTCGCGGGTGGGGCCCGGTGCCAGGTAGAAGTAACTCAAGGCGAGAATTCCTTCGGCATCTTCGAGGAAGACGCTGCGTCCGAATTTGCGGCGGAAATCGTCGAGCATCGACGTGGCCACCTCGTAGTCGCGGGTCTTGAACTTGCAGAAAGCGGTCATGAAGGCGATACTGTCCTCTTGCATCGTTCCGGAGTAGTACGGTGCGGCCGCTTCGAACAGCATTGCGGCTTTCGACCACTTCTGGTTCTGGTAATGTTTCAGAGCGGTTTGGTACATGTGGTCGGGCCGACCGCTTTTCAGAACCTGCTGTACGCTATTGCAGCCCGCAGCGAGGATTGCAAAGCACACTGTGCACAAGACATATAGCCTTTCTTTTCTCATCGGGATCAGGTTTTTCCGCAATTATCCGGCGATAATCGCACAAAGTTACTCTTTATTTAACGAAATCCCAAATTTTTTAGTGTGGGCGCTGCGGAATCGATGCTATGCCGACGGTTTTTTGCGGAAAAACAACGGCGGGACGAATCGGGGTCCCGCCGTGATTTTCCGGTTGTTCCGTCAGGCGCGGTGTGCGATGAGCCATTCGGCGATCTGCACCGCGTTCAGTGCGGCACCCTTGCGGATCTGATCGCCGACGCACCAGAACGTGAGGCCGTTGGGCGAGGTGAGGTCGCGTCGGATGCGGCCCACGTACACCGGGTTCCGACCGGCAGCGAACAGCGGCATCGGATAGACCTTGTCGCCCGGAGCGTCCTGCAGCACGACGCCCGGGGCCGACGCGAAGGCGTCGCGTGCCTCTTCGGGCGAAATCGGGCGCTCCGTTTCCACCCAGATGCTTTCCGAGTGGGCCCGCATCACGGGTACGCGCACGCAGGTCGCGGAAACCGCGATGTCCGAGTGCATGATCTTGCGGGTTTCGTGGTACATTTTCATCTCCTCCTTGGTGTAGTCGTTGTCGGTGAAGACGTCGATATGAGGTATCAGGTTGTAAGCCAGTTGATACGCAAATTTTTCCACACGGGGTTCGCCGCCTTTTGCCAGAGCCGCGTGCTGCTCTTCCAGTTCGGCCATCCCCTGTGCGCCGGCGCCGCTGGCCGACTGGTAGGTGGCTACGTGCACGCGGCGGATGTGCGAGAGTTTTTCGAGCGCGTTGAGTGCCACGACCATTTGAATCGTCGTGCAGTTGGGGTTGGCGATAATACGCCGGGGGGCGTTCAGGGCGTCTTCGGGGTTTACTTCGGGAACCACCAGGGGAACGTCTTCGTCCATGCGGAAAGCGCTCGAATTGTCGATCATCAGCGTGCCGTGCTTGGTGATCGTTTCGGCGAACTCCTTCGAGGTGGAGCCGCCCGCCGATACCAGCGCGATGTCCACGCCGCAGAAGTCGTCGTTGTGGGCGAGCAGCCGTACGGTGAGTTCCTTGCCCCGGAAGGGGTATTTGCGTCCGGCGCTCCGCTCCGAACCGAAAAGCAGCAATTCGTCGATGGGCAGACGGCTCTCTTCCAGAATGTTCATAAATTCCTGGCCAACGGCTCCGCTGGCCCCGACAATGGCTAATTTCATGGCTTTCTCAAAGGTGTTATAGGTTGTATTACTCAAAAAATTCGTCTTCTTCGTACCGGGTTGCACTGTCGTCCGTTTTCTCGGTTTCGTCGCAATCGTAAACCGGCATGACGGCCGGACGCGTGAAGAGATCCTGCTTGCTGATACCCGTCGAAGGGTCGGCGTAAATCCGGTTGAGGAATTCGCCCACGATCGGTAGGGCGATTACGCTGCCTTCGCCGCGCGATACCAGGCGCACTGCCTGATCCTCGCCGCCGACCCAGCAGCCGGCTACCAGTTTGGGAAGGACGCACATGAACCATGCGTCGCGGTTCTTCTGCGAGGTCCCCGTCTTGCCGCCGACTTCGACATTCTGCATGTTGTAGGCCCATCCCAGGCGTCCGCCCGTACCCGAATGGATCACTCCTTCGAGCATCGTGAGCATCGTGTAGGCCGTGTGTTCGCTGATCGCATCCTGCGTCCGGGGGGCGAAGCTGGCGATCAGATTGCCCTGACGGTCTTCGATGCGGGTGACGAAGATCGGAGTGGTATAGACGCCTTCGTTGGCGAAGGTCGAGAAGGCGCTCACCATTTCATAGACGTTGGATTCCGAGGTTCCCAGGCAGAGCGCAGGCACAGGATCGATGTAGCTGTGGATGCCCATGTTGTGAATGAAGTTGGCCACGGCCTGCGGCTGCTTGGCCTGTTTCATGATCCACGCCGAATAGTTGTTGCGGCTGCGGGCCAGGCCCCAGCTCAGGGGGTGCATCTCGCCGTTCTGTTCGACCTTGCCGGCCTCCTTGGGCGACCAAGGTACCCCGTTGGCGGTTTCGATCGTTACCGGCAGGTTCGGTACGGGCGTGCAGGGACTCAGTCCCAGGTGGTCGATGGCGAAGGTATAGACGAAGGGTTTGATCGTCGATCCGATCTGCCGCTTGCCCTGCTTGGCCATGTCGTATTTGAAGTAGCGGAAATTGGGGCCGCCCACGTAGGCCTTCACGTATCCCGAGCGGGGATCCATCGCTACGAACGAGGCCCGCATGATCCGCTTGTGGTGGAGGATCGAGTCCCGGGGCGTGAGTACCGTGTCGCGTTCTCCCTTGTAGGTGAAGATCTTCATCGGACAGGGCTTGTCGAAGCTCGCCAGGATGGTCTTTTCGTCCACGCCTGCCTTTTGCATCTGGTAGTAGCGGTCCGAGTAACGGATCGCGTTGCGCATGATGCGCTCACGCTCCTGTCTGTCTGCGTCGATGAAGAGCGTTTTGGTGCGTTTGAACTGTGCGTCCATCTGGGGCTGGATCACCGACTCCATCTGCTTTTGAATGGCCTGCTCGGCGTATTCCTGCATCCGGGAGTCGATCGTGGTGTAGATCTTCAGACCGTCGCGGTAGATGTCGTAGGGCGTGCCGTCGGCTTTGGTGTTCTTCAGGCACCAGCCGTAGATCGGATTTTCGTCGTACTCCTTGACCGCCTGTTCGTAGTCCCAGTCGTTCTGGAACTGGCGGCGCTTGGGCCGTTCGGCGTTCATCGTCAGGCGGAGCATCTCCCGGAAATAGGTCGCCGGGCCTTCGTTGTGCGAGACCGGCTTGTAGTTGAGCAGGATCGGCAGGGCTGCGATCGAATCCCGCTGGTAGCGTGTGATGGCGCCTGCCGATGCCATGCGGTCGAGCACCAGGTTACGGCGTGCGAGGGCATTTTCCGGGTTACGGCGGGGGGAATACATCGTGGGGCCCTTGACCAGTCCCGCCAGCAGGGCGGCTTCCTGGATGTTGAGTTCGTGGGGTTCCTTGTTGAAGAAGGTGTGGGCCGCCGATTTGATGCCGTAGGCGTTCGAACCGAACTCCACGGTATTCAGGTACATGGCGGCGATCTCCTCCTTGGTGTAGTTGTATTCGAGTTTCAGGGCCGTGATCCACTCCTTGAGTTTGGATACGACCAACTTGGTCGTGCGGGCGATCTTGCCCCGGTTCTCGTTGATGTCGCGGGGAAAGAGGTTTTTGGCTAATTGCTGGGTGATCGTACTGCCGCCGCCCTGCGAGGTGTTCTGCATCAGGACGGTCTTGACGCCTACGCGTACCAGCGACATCAGGTCGATGCCCGAGTGTCCCCGGTAACGGACATCCTCCGTCGAAATCAGGGCCGCGATGATCGGCGGCACGTCGTATCCGTCGAGCCGGAGCAGCTGGGCGGAGTCGAGCGGGAAGAGTTCGTCGTACTGTACGTAGGAGCGGTTCTGCACGAAGAACGTGCCCAGCACCTTGCCGTCCGAAGAGAGAATCTCGGTGGCCAGGTTGCTCTTGGGGTTCTCCAGCTCCTCGAACGACGGCAGCCGCCCGAACAGGCCGGCGGCCGTGAGCAGCAGCAGGAGCAGCAAGAGTGCGAAAGGGGCGAATACGATGCCCCAGAGCCATTTGACGGATTTGGGCAGCGGTTTATGTGGGGTCTGTTTTTTCATCGGTTCAATTCAATATGCCGCAAAGATAGTGAAAGGTGAGGGCAATTGTGAGAACTTGTTCTCGAAAATTGCCGAACCGCCTCCTATCTTCTGCAAAGATAGTGAAAGCCGAGAGAAAACGGGAGCTTGTTCCCAGTTTTCCGAGGCGCTTCCCATCTTCCGGAAAGATGGCGCAAGCCGAGGGCAAGGACAAATTTATTCGGTTATGCCTCGGCGAAGCCTGTCTGAATGAAAGCATTCGCTTTCGCAAAGGTATGAAAAATCTCGGATTATACGTTCCGGTTTTCTGCGGGTCGCTTGCTGATTTTATCGGTTCTGCCGCCCGGACGGATCAGAACGGCAGCTCCAGGCCGAAGCCGAACCAGCAGCTCCCCTCGCTGGGCTTGTAGAGCGAGAGCTTTACGGTCGCTGTGGCGGCTGCCGACATACGCAGGATGTTGAGGTCCAGAAGCAGGTCGCCGCCGTACGAGTAAATGTCGCGCCATGTTTTGCCCCGGCTGCCGAACTCCTGGAACCGTGCGTAGTCGGCCCCGACGTTCAGCCGGATGCGTTTGAAGTAGATCACGCCCGAAATTCCACCTTCGGGATAACAGAGCGGGAACTGATAATCAACGGAGCCGGCCAGGTAATTATTGCTCGAAATGTCGGACGAGGAGAAGCCCCTGGGCAACAGCCGGGTCGATTTGTAGCCGAGGAATCGCAGCCCCGACGGGAAGCGGTAGCCGCCGACGGAGGTTTGGTAGGCCGCTGCTACGGAGAGGGAGTTGTGGCGGAAGAATCCGGGCGTGTAGATCCGGGCGTAGGCCGATACGAGGTCGCTGAAGTTGCGGTTTTCGGGGTTGAGGTCGTACCCGGCCCAGAGCGTATAACCCCAAGGGGTCCCGACGTCGCGGTAGGCGGCGCGCACCACGTCCGAGAAGCCGATTCCCAGCGAGAGTTTGTGGAGTCCTTCGCGGTAGCCGAGCGTTTGCAGGTTGGCGATGCGTCCCTCTGCGTCGTAACGGATCGCATCCACGTCGGCCACCATTCCGTTCGAATACTCCCAGCCCGCCGAGATCGAGAGCTGTCGGATATGATGTCCCCGGTCGAAATAGAGGGGCAGTGTGGCCCCGGCCGCCGCCGACCAATATTTGGCATGAGCCGGGGCCGGCTGGCGCTCGGCCTTGCCGTCGGCGCCCCGCTGGGCGATGCCGTAGGTCATGCGGTCGCCGCCGTAGGTGGCCCGGGCTTCCAGTCGTACGCCGAGGCCGCTATACCGGATCGTACCTTTCAGCACATGGCCGTCGGACCGGCTCCAGCCCCACGATGCGAAGGCTTCGGTGCTCGACAGCAGATTTTGGGAGAGAACGGTGGCGCCCCACATGAGCCGGGGGTTGAACTCTTCGATGGTCTTGAACGGGTCGAACGATACGGGGGCCCAACTGTGGGCCCGGAGCAGGTGCAATCCCTTGCGGTAGCGGCGTGCCGGATATTTGCGGTGCAGGGAGGCCGAGTCGGCGGGGGTATAGCGTACCGTGTCGAGATTGACCACGTTCCAGCGGCGGCGGGGCGGATTGACCAGATCGACGGGCAGTTGCGACGGGGCGACCGGAATCGGTTCGATGTTTTCCTGACGGGTGATGCGGTAGCCCTTTCGGTCGTAGGTGGTCGTCCAGACGGCTCCGCTGTCGGCGGGAGCCGGGGCGAAGCTGCCGTAGGTCGAAGTCGAAAGACGGTATTCGCGCCCTTCGCCGAGGTCGAAGCAGTGGGCTTCATCGCGGCCCGAGGCGATCGAGCCGTAGTAGAGCTTGCCGTCGGCGGCCCGCAGGTCGCTCAGCGTGATGTAGGCGCCTCGGGTGACAGCCTGCAAGCCTTCGCCGGGTTCGATTCGGCCGATCCACATGCCCGAATCGTCGGTGACGAGCGTGTAGAGCCGTTCGGTCGCATTGTCCCAGGCCAGTCCGTGCACTTCGGAGAAGCCCGGCATGGGCCAGGCGGTGCGCTGCCGCAGCGAATCTTCAGCGACGATCGTGTAGTGTCCGTCGGGCGTATATTCCACCCAGGCCAGGACGCCGCTTCGCCCGATCGGGGTCGGGTAGAGGGCATTGCGCAGTTTCGGTGCGGTGCGGGGGCGTTTTTTTCCGGGGTCGAGGACGACGAGCCTGGAATTGACCCGCTCGGGGAAGAGCAGCGAACGGCGGTATTCGGTCCACCAGACCCGTTGTCCGTCGGTTGCGGGGCGGCTCGAGACGAGTCCTGTCCAGGTGCGCCGCCTCTCGCGTCCCGTTCGGGAATCGACCGTAACGAGCCGTGAAGGGCGGTCGAAGTCCGTTTTCAGCGCTACGAGCGTCGTATTGTTCAGGGACACGGGATGAGTATAGGTGGTGTAGTTTTTCTCCGGCAGCGGCGTGAGGGTGCGCCCCGAATCCGCGACCTTTGGCAGCGAATCCCAGAAACGATTCAGGTCGGCGAAGGCGTCCCGGAAGAGGATGCCCTCGCCCGTGCCGTAGAATTTGCGCAGGGCGACGCTGGTGCTGAAGGTCAGCATGTAGGCGTTGCGGACGCCGTAGCGCAGGGTCTTGTCCCAGATTTCACCCCCATAGCGGTCGTAGCCGTAGGCGACCATCTGATAGCCCATTTGGTAGTGGTCGGGAACGAAATCGCGGTAGGAGCCGCAGAACCACTTGTCGCAGTTGCGCCTGCGGAGCACCTCGTAACCCAGGGCGCGATATTCGATGGTGAAGCGCGGCTGGCGGCCTCGGCCGTAGGAGGACATCTCGGTTTCGTTCATCACCGCATCGCCTTCGAGCGCCCAGAGGGGCATGAAAAGCAGTCCGACGGTCGATCCCTGCTGCCCGATCAGGTAACTCAGGATGCGGATCAACCCCCGGTTGAGGTTGTTGTACTGAACGGCGTGGCGGTATTCGTGGGCTACGAGCTGCTTGACCCAGGGCATCGAGTAGCTATCGACGGAGGGCGTGGTGAGAAATTCGATGCGTTTGGGCATCCACATCACCAGACCGTTGGACTGGAAATTTTCGGTATGCAGCACGAAAGGGATTTTCAGCGGCGGGTGGCTGAAACCGTGTGTAATCGTGGGGCGTACCGCCTGGATATAATGCAGGGTTCGGTGCGCCAGCGCCGATGCCGTGTCGGGAAAGACAACCCGTACGTCCTCGGTGCGCAGGTGTTTCCAGCGCAGCGCAGCCGCATCCGCACCCCACGAATAGTATTGGGCGCGAACGGATTTTCCTCCGATGAAGAGGAATCCCAGCAGGAACAGAATCGCTGCGAAACGGCGCATGGGAGCAGGCCGGGTCATCCGCCGGCCTTTTTGCATTTGTAACCCGCTTTGGCGAGGATTTCGACCACCCGGTCGCGGTGGTCGCCCTGGATGATGATTTCGCCGTCCTTGGCTGCCCCGCCCACGCCGCAGCGGGTCTTGAGCAGGCGGGCCAGTTCCCCCAGGTCGGCATCCGAGCCGACGAAACCTTTGACGAGCGTGACGGTCTTGCCGCCCCGCTGCTTGCGGTCGAGCCAGACGCGCAGGTCCTGTCGTTCGGGGGCGAGGGTTTCGGTCTGCGGAGCCTCCTCGGTGTCGTATTTGAAATTCGGGTCGGTCGAATAGACCATTCCCAATCTCGCTTTCCAGTCGTTCGTCATGTGTGAAATATGCGGTCGTTGTTCTTTTTGCCGGAAAAGCTGGCACTTTTGCAACGAAATATTTTTGCAAATATAGTGTAAGCCGGGGGCTGCGCCAAATTTATTTGAGTCAGGACGGGCGCCGTTTGTTTTAGGTGTCGCCGTATCGATCGTCCGGAATGTCGGGGTGATTGGGTGGGCGCAGAAAAAAACTCTTTCAATCATATTTCGGCGACTGTTAAGGAGTTTGCACTTATTGCCGCCGGTGCACGGATAAAATGAAAAAACCGTGTATCTTGCTGATACACGGTTTTCAATTTTTCAGGTAGCTCCGTTTGCAGAACTTGGTGGGAGCTGAGGGATTCGAACCCCCGACCCTCTGCTTGTAAGGCAGACGCTCTGAACCAGCTGAGCTAAGCTCCCGAAAGGCAAGAAGCCTTCTTAAGCGCCTGAACAAGGACTTGAACCTAGGACCCCATGATTAACAGTCATGTGCTCTAACCAACTGAGCTATTCAGGCTTTTTCGAAAACCCGGGTTTACCCCTGTTTTCGGAGTGCAAATATATAGCATTTTTTTATTCCTGCAAAATTTGTCCCGTTTTTTTTGCAAAAACCTCGTATCTTTACGGAGAATTAATCGTATTACGAGATGTTTCGAAAAACCTGTCAGCTGACTTTTGTGCTGATTTTGAACGCTTTGTCGTGTCTGGCCCAATCCGGGCTGGTATTCGACCGGCCCGCGTGGGATTTCGGCACCATCCGCGAAACCGACGGCCCGGTTACGCATCGTTTCGTCTGCCGCAACGAAGGGGAACACCCCGAAGTGATCCTCCAGGTCACTACGACCTGCGGTTGCACCACACCCCGATATACGCGTAAACCGATTCTCCCGGGCGAGGAGGCCGAAATCACGGTAACTTACGATCCTGCCAACCGCCCCGGCAACTTTTCGCGGGAATTGGCCGTCTTTACGGCCGACCGCCGCATCGCCGCCAAACTGCGCATTACGGGTTCCGTCATCGGTCGTCCGAAGACCCCCGAAGAGCTCTATCCCATCGACTGCGGCGACGGACTGCGACTCGAAGACAATTTTCACGCTTTCACCTATATTTATAACGGCCGAACTTCGGTCGCTACCATCGGATATGCCAACCTTTCGGACAAACCCCTGACTTTGGAGCTGCGTCCCGAAGAGGCGAGCGGACTTCTTCAGGCGGACTATCCCCGCCGGATCGCTCCGAACGAACGAGGAGTCCTTACCTTCAGCTACGACCTGCCGGCGGACAATCCCCGTTACGGCACGTTGAAAGAGTTGCTCACGGTTTGTATCGACGGTCGTCCTACACGGACCGACATCTTTCTGCACGGCTTTGCTGTGGACGATCCCCGCCGGGTGGAACAAGAAAACGCCCCAAAGTGGCAAGTGAACAAAAATATTATTAATTTTGGCCCCGTGAAACGGACAGGAGCTCCGGCAGAGCGATCTCTGACACTTGGTAATTACGGCAAATCGGCCCTGATAATCCGGGCCGTAGAAACTCCGAAAGGTGTCGGATGTTCGCTTCGCGGCGGAGAGCGGATCGAACCCGGCCAGGCGTGCGAAATCGTGGTGACATTCGATGCGTCGCGGCGGGATTACGGTCTTTGGTCGGAGCGATTGATACTTATCGCCAACGACCCCGCGCGTCCGATGCAGAGCATCCGCCTGACGGCCGCTGTCGAAGAGTAAGGTACGAAGAGACCCGGCCGAAACAGGAGGCCGGACGGAAAAAGGCGGGAACTCCGACATTTTCCGGCAGACAGGCGCGGTACCGACCTGTACGGACGGAGCCGAGCGGAGAGAACGGAAACAAATAGAACCTTTTATAAAAAAGTAATGTACACAATCCTTGAAAAAAGAGTGCTCGCGGAGAACATCTATTTGATGCGCATTCATGCGCCCCGCGTAGCACGAGCGGCAAAACCCGGACAGTTTATCATCGTCCGCATCGACGAATTCGGCGAACGAGTACCCCTGACCATCTCCGATTACGACGCCGAGCAAGGCTCGGTAACGATCGTCACGCAGGCTATCGGAGCCTCGACCCGCAAGCTCTGCGCCTTGGAGCAGGGCGATGCGCTGGCCGATTTCGTCGGTCCGCTGGGGCACCCCTCGGAGTTCATTCACGAAGATCTCGACACCCTGCGCAAGAAACGCTTCCTGTTCGTAGCGGGCGGCGTGGGTACGGCTCCGGTCTATCCGCAGGTAAAATGGCTGCACGAACACGGGGTGAAAGCCGATGTCATCATCGGTGCCAAGACCAAGTCGATGCTGATCTATACCGAGGAGATGGCCCGCGTAGCGGACAATCTCTACATCGCTACCGACGACGGCAGCGAAGGCTTCAAAGGTATGGTAACGGCCCTGATCAAAGACCTGATCGACAACCGGGGCAAGCAGTACGACGTCTGCGTGGCCATCGGTCCGATGATTATGATGAAGTTCGTGACGCTCACGACCAAGGAGTACTCCCTGCCGACGGTCGTATCGCTCAATACGCTGATGGTCGATGGTACGGGCATGTGCGGCGCCTGCCGCGTCACGGTGGGCGGCAAGACCGTCTTCACCTGTGTCGATGGCCCCGAATTCGACGGGTTCCAGGTCGATTTCGACGAAGCGATGCGCCGTCAGGGTATGTACCGCACGCAGGAAGAGCGTGCCCGCGCCATCGAGCAGGAGCGCGAGAACGGTCACAAATGCCGTGTCGGGCTCGACAAATAACTACCGATCCACACACAACCGGACGTTTCCGGCAGACGAGTATGGAGCGATGCTCTGCGTCCGAATGCCGAAGGCGTCCACAGAACAATGAAAGCAAACAACTATGGCAAATAAAATTCCGCGCGTTCCCGTGCGCGAACAAGATCCGAAAGTCCGGGCCACCAACTTCGAGGAGGTGTGCTACGGTTATAATGTCGAGGAAGCCACGCTCGAAGCGTCCCGCTGCCTGAATTGCAAGAATCCCCGCTGCGTGGCGGCGTGTCCGGTGAATATCCGTATTCCGGATTTCATCCATCAGGTCGTGGAGGGTAATTTCGCTGCGGCTGCCGCCGTTATCTCCGAGGACAGCTCGCTGCCGAGCGTTTGCGGCCGCGTCTGCCCGCAGGAGAGCCAGTGCGAAGGCTCCTGCGTTTTGGGAGTCAAGGGCGAGCCGGTGGCTATCGGCAAGCTGGAGCGCTTCGTCGGCGACTGGAAAATCGAGAATGCCGACAAGATGCCCGCTCCCGACATCAAGCGCAACGGACACAAGGTAGCGGTCATCGGCAGCGGTCCTTCGGGACTGGCCTGCGCGAGCGACCTGGCCCGCATGGGGTATGAAGTGAAGATTTTCGAAGCGCTGCACAAGGTCGGCGGCGTATTGGTGTACGGTATTCCCGAATTCCGTCTTCCCAAGGAGAAGATCGTAGCCAGGGAGGTCGAGGCCGTGAAGAAGCTGGGTGTAGAGATCGAAACCGACGTGATCGTCGGCCGCACCGTGACCATCGACGAACTGATGAACGAAGAGGGTTACGAGGCCGTCTTCATCGGTTCGGGTGCCGGCCTGCCCCGTTTCATGGGCATCCCGGGCGAAAACCTGAACGGCGTGGTTTCGGCCAACGAGTTCCTCACGCGTACCAACCTGATGAAGGCTTACGATACGCATTACGATACACCGATCTATGTCGGTCAGCGCGTAGTGGTGGTCGGCGGCGGTAACGTGGCGATGGATGCCGTACGTACGGCTAAGCGCCTGGGGGCCGAAGCGACCATCGTATATCGCCGCAGCGAGAAGGAGCTGCCCGCCCGCGTGGAGGAGGTCCACCACGCCAAGGAGGAGGGGATCGAATTCCGCATGCTGACCAATCCGACTTCGATCATCGGCGACGAGAAGGGCTGGGTCGTAGGTATCAGTTGCGTCGAGATGGAGTTGGGCGAGCCCGACGAAAGCGGACGCCGCTCTCCGATCGAAAAGGCCGGTTCGGATTTCGAAATTCCGTGCGACGTGGTGATTATGGCGCTCGGCACTTCGCCGAACCCGCTGCTCAAGATGACCACCGAAGGGTTGGAAACCAACCGCAAGGGGTGTCTGGTGGCCGATGAAAAGGGTGCGACTACCCGTGAAGGGATCTTCGCCGGCGGCGATGCCGTAACCGGAGCCGCGACGGTCATCCTGGCCATGGGCGCCGGCAAGAGCGCGGCGAAGGCCATCGACGAGTACATTCAGAATAAGTAAAAGGCGAGAAGGGGGAGCCTCGCGTGTTTGCGCGACGGCTCCCTTTGTGCTTTGAAGGAGGTCACCATGAAGGTAAAAGGAACGTATTTTCAGAACGACCCGCAACGTCCCATTGTATACGGAGACGTGGAAATCGAGAACCCGCCCAGGAGGAGACTCAGGGGAGAGGAGGAGAAAAAGGGGATCTTGGCGAAGACCGTGATCGCAGGATTCTGCGGGACGGATTATACGCTGATGAAGATGGGGCAGGCGGGAGAACT